>NHCFJ05603__coassemble_550_pt1 | contig 67851 bp, 69 predicted proteins | sample NHCFJ05603__metabat2_high_PE_003 | metagenome-assembled genome bin NHCFJ05603 | reverse complement strand
GCTCCAATTAAAATCAACTGATTATCTTGACGATCGATTCCCAATAAAATATACGTTCCTAGACCACCTGCTCCAATTAAAGCCGCAAGTGTAGCTGTCCCTATAATCATGATGGCAGAAGTCCGGATACCAGATAAAATCATCGGCATAGCCAATGGCAAAGATAATTTTTTTAATCGCTCCCATCGCGTCATTCCAAAGGCTCGCGCTGCCTCATCTAGACTTGGATCAACGTTAGCTAGACCAACTAGCGTATTTTGTAATATAGGAAAAATCCCATAAATGATAAGTGCAATTAAAGATGGTGTAAAGCCAATGCCCATAAACGGAATAAATAATCCTAATAAGGCTAATGAGGGAATGGTCTGCATAATTCCGGTAATTTGTAAAATAACTGCAACTACACGCTTAAAGGGTTGTAAAATTAAAGCTAAACCAATTGCTAAGAGGCTTGCTAATAACAATGCACTCATAGAAAGTTGTAAATGTTGAAAAATTGCTTGTAAAAGGCTAGGCATCATATTCACGTCCTTTCAAAACCTTTGCAACAAATGCATTTTGCGGATTGCTTTGAATAACTGAAGGACTAGCAAATTGGACTAGCTCACCGTTTTGTAATACTGCAATTCGATCAGCTAGCTTTAATGCCTCATCCATATCATGCGTAACAAAAATAACAGTTAAATGTAATTCTTCATGCAATTGTTTGAGCAAGTCCTGTAACTGTTGACGACTTAACGGATCCAAAGCACTAAATGGTTCGTCCATCAATAATATCTTAGGTTGCGTAATTAATGCTCGCACAATACCGACACGCTGTTGTTGCCCACCAGATAACTCTTTGGGATAACGATGTAAGACTTCTTTAGGATTTAGACCAACCTTTTTGAGCCAAAAATTTGCCATTTCCTGCCATTTAGCTTTAGGAATTTTTTTTAATTCGGGAATTAAAGTAATATTTTCATAGACAGTCATATGTGGAAATAAGGAAATCTGCTGAATCACGTAACCAATTTGCAAGCGTAATTCTCTTAATTGCCACTGATTAATTGATTGATTATCTAATAAAATTTGACCATTATCAGGATTGACTAGTCGATTAACCGTCTTTAATAAAGTCGTTTTCCCACTACCACTTGGTCCAACTAAGCAAATGAATTCGCCTGTATTTATTTGCATTGAAATATCTTTTAAAATAGCAGTCTTGCCATAATTTTTACTTATATGTTGAAATTTAATCATATTTACTCCTTCTTAGGTATTTGTAACTAATTTTATCGTCTTTAACTTTCAGTATACGGATTATTTTATCATAAGCAAAATGATTGGCCTGCATTTTATTTTCCAGATTGATTCCTGTTCATTCAAAGCTAATCACAATATTTCAAAATTCTTTAAACTAAAAAACATTGACTATCCATTATTGGTAGATAGACAATGTTTTAAAAACTATACTTAAGATTCTATACTTCATATATTTTTTGTGCAGCGGCTTTTTTTAGTCGATTCATATAGGCCTGACCTAAGCCAGTTTCCGCAGTCGTAGTGACTAAAATCAAATCCAAGTCCTGTTCATCTAAGGCACGCAAACCTGCAAACAATCCCTTTGTCGCAGCTTCAACGGACTCATCTTCATAAGCTAAAACCAACTCAGCATTTAGGCCTGCTAATTGCTTAGGACTTGCTAGTAATCCCAATTTCTTACCATGAGCTTTGAAATCAGCGACGGCTTTGGCAAGATTTTCTGGTTGAACCATCATCACTGGTGTATTGGGTGAATAATGTTTGTATTTCATGCCAGGTGATTTTGGGGTTTCACTTTCTTTGACTAAATGTTTGTCCAAAAGAATCTCAATACCTAGAAAATCTGCTAACATTTCCCTAGTGATGGCACCTGGTCTTAAAATCATTGGTGCTGCTTCAGGGTTACTCAAATCTAGGACTGTAGATTCTACCCCAACTTGACAATTGCCCCCATCCACAATGCCGGCAATTTTTCCTTGCAAATCATGATAGACATGGGCAACGCAAGTAGGACTAGGTTTTCCTGAAGTATTGGCGCTTGGTCCCACTAAAGGCACTCCCGCTTGATGGATCAAATCTAAAGTCAATTTTGCATTTGGCATCCGAAAAGCAGCGGTCGTCAAACCACCTGTTACTTCTTGTGGTAAAGAGCCCGGAATAATTTCAAAAATTAACGTTAAAGGTCCTGGCCAAAACTGTTGGACGATTTTTTCTGCCAAAGGATGTAGCGTTTGAATATATTTTTTCGCTTGATCAAAACTCTCCACATGGACAATCAGCGGATTATCACTCGGGCGGCCTTTGACCGCAAAAACTTGCTTGACCGCTTCTTTATCTAAAGCATTAGCACCTAATCCATACACCGTCTCTGTAGGAAAAGCAACTACTTGACCGGTTTTTAGAAATTTTGCTGGTGTCGCTAAATCCTGTTTATATATGATTGTATCCACAACTTATCCACATCCTTTTTTCATACATTTCTTGATTTATACACATTTCTTACTTAATTATCCCCAACTTGTGGAAAAGATATCCACTTATCCACTATTCCACCACAATCATGCGGTCATTACCAAATAAATCTTTGTGAATCGACACTTGCTTTTTAGGAAAGGCTGCTTGAAAGATTTCCTTCACAGCAGGACCTTGCATAAAACCAATTTCTAAAAATATCTTGCCATCCTTAGCCAACTTACTTTGTGCTTGTTGGGCGAGTTTTTGATAAATCGCAAGGCCATTATTTTCCGCAAATAAGGCCATTTTGGGTTCAAACTCGCGGACACTGACATCCATTAATTCATATTCATCTTGGCTTATATAAGGCGGGTTGGAAATTAAAACATCAATCGGGCCTGCTACTTCGTCTAAGCAATCACTTAAAATAAACTCAAGTGCCACACCAATTTGTTGGGCGTTTTCTTGCGCAACTTCTAATGCAGCCGAGGATAAATCCACTGCGCACACCTGCCAAGTGGGCCGTTTATCTTTTAAGCTAATCGCAATCGCACCTGTTCCGGTCCCCACATCAACGACTTTTAAAGCTTGATTTGCTTGTTTTTGCGTTAACTTTAAGCACCTCTCTACTAATTCTTCGGTTTCAGGACGCGGAATCAAGGTATCCGGAGTCACTTTGAAGCGATAATCTAAGAATACTTCACTGCCAATTAAATATTGTGGTGGATAATGGGCTAATAGCTTGGCCATATCCTCATCAATTTGCTTTTGATCTTCTGCAGTTATTGGCTCATGCATATGCAATAAATAGTCCGTTTTATTCCAGTGTTTGCGTTGTAAGAAGACATATTCAATCATATGACCTTCTAATTGATTTTGCTCTAAAAACGAAGAAGCCCTAGCCAGGACTTCTCGATAACTATTTTTACCCATTTTGCAACTCTTCTAATTTTGAAGTTTGATCATAAACGATTAATGCATCAATGACTTCATCTAGTTTACCAGATAAAATTTGGTCTAATTTTTGAATAGTTAAACCAATGCGATGATCTGTGACACGATTTTGTGGGAAGTTATACGTACGAATGCGTTCAGAACGATCTCCTGTACCGACAGCTGATTTACGGTTCGCATCATATTCACTACGAGCTTCTTGTTGCATTTGGTCATAGACACGTGCACGTAAGACTTTCATCGCTTTTTCACGGTTTTTTAGCTGTGAACGTTCATCTTGCATGGCAACCACGATTCCAGTTGGGATGTGAGTCAAACGTACCGCAGAGGCAGTCTTGTTGACGTGCTGACCACCGGCACCTGATGCATGATAAATGTCCGTACGAATATCTTTGTCTTCAATTTCAACTTCGACTTCTTCAGCTTCTGGCATCACGACAACCGTTGCAGTAGAAGTGTGAATACGACCTTGAGATTCTGTAGATGGCACGCGTTGGACACGGTGAGCACCTGATTCGTATTTTAATTTAGAGAAGACATTATCACCGGTAATCATCATAATCACTTCTTTATACCCACCGATACCTGTGATATTCGCATCCATCACTTCGACTTTCCAACCTTGAGATTCAGCATAGCGTTGATACATATTAAATAAATCACCCGCAAATAAAGCTGCTTCATCTCCACCAGCTGCACCACGGATTTCCATAATAATGTTTTTATCATCGTTTGGATCTTTTGGTAATAATAAGATTTTGATTTTTGCTTCTAGTTCTTCTTTTTCTTTCTTTAAATCGGCTAATTCTTCTTTCGCTAATTCGGTCATTTCAGGATCTAAGTTTTCTGCTAGCATTTCTTCCGCATCACTTATTCCTTGCACGACTTGTTTATAACGACGGTAAGTTTCCACGGTTTCGCGAGTATTCGCTTCTTCTTTTGACAAAGCCATAAAACGCTTAGTATCCGCAATGACTTCAGGATCACTTAATAATTCGCCTAATTCTTCATAACGGTCTTCAATTGCTTGTAATTGATCGTACATTGTATTCTCCTTTATTCATTTTTATTTTTCGTCGTTCGTTTTTTCATTCATTTCAGGATGGAAGTAATGATGGCGACAAACTGGATAATACGCTTCATTGCCTCCAATTTGTACTTGGTCACCTTCATAGACTGGCTTACCATCAACATAGTGTAGATTCATCGTTGCTTTTTTATGACAGAACCAACAAATCGTCTTCATTTCTTCTATCTTATCGGCATAAAGTAATAAATACTGTGAACCTTCAAATAATTCATTGCGAAAATCATTTTTCAAACCAAAGGCCATCACAGGGATATTTAACTCATCGACCACGCGCGTAAAAGCCAATACATGATGTTTTTTTAAGAATTGCGCTTCATCAATCAATACACAATAAGGTTTTTCTTCTAAATTAGCAATCGTTTCATATACATCCGTCTCATCAAAAATTGGAATGGCTGTCCGCTCTAAACCAATGCGACTAGCTACATTTCCAACACCAGAACGCGTATCTAGACCACTAGTCATGAGTACGACTGGCTTATTTTGCTCTTCATAGTTATGCGCGACTTTTAAAATTTCGATGGATTTTCCACTATTCATCGCACCATATTTAAAAAATAATTGGGCCATTTTTTCACTCCTCAAACATTCCTTTAGTATTATACTTGATACACTAGCTTTCGTGCAAGCCAATCTATTTAGGAATATTGAAAACCTCAAGCTTACTTACAATTCTCTCAACCAAACGATAACAAAAAAAGGATATCCTCACTAACAGTCCAATACCATTAGCTTTAAATATCCTTTCAAGCATACTTAATCTTTAAACATTTTAATCCTATCAAATGGGAAATACCGTAATACAACTTCACCACGCATCAATTTTTTAGTAATAAATCCAAACTCACGACTATCCAACGACACCAAGCGATTATCCCCCATCACGAAATATTTTCCCTCAGGTACCTTTATTGAAAAATCTTGTGTGAAATTGCTGACTGTAGCGGCAGTATTGCGATAATCCGATGAATAACTGTACTCTTCTTGCAAACGATCTTTGGCAAATTTCGCTTTAAAATCTTTAAGGTAAGGTTCATTATAAGCTTTGCCGTTAATCAATAATTGATCATTTTTATATTCAATCGTATCTCCCGGTAACCCAATCAAACGCTTAACAGCTACTTTACTTTGATCATTGGGCTCGACTGTCGTAATGATATCAAATCGTTCTGGTTGAAATACTTTACTTACAATTAACTTTTGACCATCTGCTAAAGTCGGATCCATCGAATGGCCTTTTACAGTTACAGGCTCAAAGACAAAGATTCGCACAAATAAAATCAACAAAATAATTAAAATAAGCGAACCCCATTCACGTAAAAATTTTAACAAAAGCTATCCACCTCATTTTTATCTACATAACTATAAGTATTGTAGCGAAAATAAGGGAAAGAATAAAGGAAAAAGTCAGAAAATGGGAAAAATTTAAAAGAATGTTGTGTGGCTAGACAAATAAGGCAAAAACTTTTACCATAAGTTATAAGAAAAAAATGGAAGTGAATTTATGTTTGAGTTGTTAATCTTAATGATGGAACGTGTCGGTTTAATCATTTTAATGGCTTTTTTACTAGTAAATATTACTTACTTTAAACAAGTTCTCTTGAATCGTCAAAAATTGCAAGCCAAAATTATTTTAACGATTATTTTTGGGATATTCGTTATCATTGCCAATCTAACCGGGATAGAAATCACCAAAAATACAATTCTACCGGCTAACTTTTTGCCAACAATTTCGACCCAAGCAGCCATCGCCAATACTAGAACTTTAGTCATTACGGTATCTGGTCTAGTAGGTGGTCCAGTTGTTGGGACTGCAGTCGGGTTCATTGCAGGAATCCATCGACTATGGCAAGGGACGATGAATGATTTCTTCTATGTACCTTCCTCAATACTGATTGGTTTTGTCGCAGGTTGGCTCGGACAACGTAAAATGCATCGCCACGCCTTTATTTCGACAATGGAGGCTACCTTGATTGCTGCTTTAATGGAATGTGTCCAAATGGGCTTTATTTTATTTTTTAGTCCTAGCTTTACAAGTGGTTTAAATCTGATTCGTTTTATTGGTTTTCCGATGATTTTACTCAATAGTGTGGGGACCTTTATCTTCATGTCGATTTTAACCATCACCTTCAACCAAGAAGAGCAAGCCAAGGCCGTCCAAACCCATGAAGTGCTCGATCTTGCTGCCCAAACTTTACCATATTTTCGTGAAGGACTACATAAGGATTCAGCGCGCAAAGTTGCAAGTATTATCCAGCATTATACGAAGGTTAGTGCCATTAGTATTACCGATACCCATCAAATATTGGCTCACGTCGGCAAAGGCGATGACCACCATATTCCCGAACTAGAAGTCATTACTGAGCTGTCCAAACGGGTCTTAAAAACCGGCGAAATGACGATTGCTAGAAGTAAAGCTGAAGTTGGGTGTTCGCATCCTGATTGTCCCTTACAAGCGGCCATAGTCATTCCTTTATTTTCAAAAAATCAAATCGTCGGCACGCTGAAAATGTATTTTGACAATCCTGATGACTTAACGCACGTGGAAGAGCAATTGGCAGAAGGACTAGCCTTGATTTTCTCCAGTCAAATTGAACTGGGGGAAGCAGAAGTGCAATCGAAACTCTTAAAAGAGGCCGAAATCAAGTCCTTACAAGCTCAAGTCAATCCTCACTTTTTCTTTAATGCCATCAATACCATTTCTGCCTTGATGCGTATCGATAGCACCAAAGCCCGTGAACTACTGCTACAACTCAGCAAATATTTTCGCGGCAATTTACAAGGGGCCATTGCAACAACCATTCAAGTCCAACAAGAATTAGATCAAGTCAAAGCGTATCTGGCCTTAGAACAAGCACGATTTCCTGAGCGCTATCATATTGTCTTTGATGTCGAAGAAGATTGCTTAGATTGTTTCATCCCACCTTATGCCATTCAAGTGTTAGTCGAAAATACGATTAAACATGGCTTTAAAAATCGCAAAGACAATAATCAAGTCTATGTCCAAATTCAAAAAGATGACCAAGCCTTGCACATTGATGTCTTTGATAATGGCGAAGGAATTCCAGAAAAACGTCTCGCCTTATTAGGGAAACAAACGGTAGAATCAGAAAAAGGAACAGGCACTGCACTGGAAAATCTCGCCCGACGTATCCAAACCCTCTATGATAATCAAGGAAATTTCTTCATTGAAAATAATCCTGAAGGTGGTAGCCATGTCGCGCTAACCATCCCTCAACGCAAGTAAACATTGAAAGGATAGATTTTATGCACGTATTAATCGTTGATGATGAACCATTAGCCAGAGAAGAACTCGCTTATCTTGTCAAGCAGCACCCGCAAGTAACCTCCATCGCACAGGCAGATAGTGTCGAGCAAGCCATCGCCCAACTAATCGACCAAAAAACGGACTTGCTCTTTTTAGATATTCATTTAACCGGAGAAAGTGGCTTTGACTTAGCGGAAAAATTGCTCAAAGTCCAAAATCCACCCTACCTTGTCTTTGCTACAGCTTATGATCAATATGCGCTCAAAGCTTTTCAAGTCAATGCCAAAGACTATATCTTAAAACCTTTTGATGCCGAACAAATCCAGCAAGTCATCCATAAAGCCAGTCAAGCAAATCCAGCATCCCAACCTACTAGCCAACCTGTCTCAGTGAATGAAAAAGAAGATTTTGATGCCATTGCGATTCAAGGAGAAGACCGGATTTACATGGTAGCGCCGCGAGATATTTACTGCGTCTGGGTGGAAGAAAAAACCTTAAGCATCAATACCAAAGACCAAACGTATCAAATGCCAGGTAGCCTGAATCAAATGGAACAAAAACTACCAAAAAGCATATTTATTAAAACCCATCGCAGCTATTTAATTAATCGTAAAAAAGTCCAAGAAATCCAACCTTGGTTCAACCACACCTTGCAAGTCATCTTGACTAATGGCCAAAAAGTCCCAGTTAGTCGCTCATATCTGAAAGAATTTAAAGAAATATTTGGCATTTAAAGCATTGTCTTTTTAGGCATCTCAAGTGTAATTGGGCATTTGAGGTGTCTTATTTTGCATTTCGCGCACTGTTTGATTCATTTAATGGTAAAAACGCTTTATTTATTTCAGAAAGCGCTATACTTTAATCAAGAAAACGTTAAGGAAGTGCTTAAACATGAAAAAATCTGAATACTCATTTTGTCAACAAGCGGTCATTTTTGCCATCATTATTTTAATTTCGAAATTTGTGGCCAATCTACTTCCTATCCCCGTTCCTTCATCGGTGGTGGGCATGATTTTATTATTTATTGCCTTATGCACCGGTGTGGTCAAACTCGAACAAGTAGAAGGTTTAAGTAATAGTTTATCTAAAGTCATTACCTTTTTATTCGTCCCATCTGGCATTTCACTTGTGAATTCCTTAGATTTAATGGCAAGCTATGGATTACAAATTGTATTCGTGATTCTCGTAGCTACCTTAGCTTTATTATTCGTTACGGGTTGGTCTGGTGCATTACTCTTAAAATTACGCCAAGCTAAAAAATTCCAACTATCCGACCTTATCCCATTCAAACAAACCCAAGCCAACAAAGGAGATGTTAGATTATGAACGCTTATATTGGAATCATTATTTCATTAGTTGTATTTGAAATTGGTGTCTTTTTATTCAAGAAAAGTAAAAACTTCTTCTTATTTACGCCTTTATTTGTCGCAATGGTTTTGGGGGTTATCGTCTTAAAAGTAACAGGTATTAGTTATGAACAATACAACGAAGGCGGTAAATATATTAGCTTTTTCCTAGAACCAGCCACCGTTGCTTTTGCGATTCCTTTATATAAAAAACGCGAGGTCTTGAAAAAATATTGGTTTGAAATCGTCTTAGCCTTAACGATTGGTTCGATTGGTTCCTTATTCAGTGTAATTGTAGTAGGCAAACTCATCCATATGCATCCAGCTATCATTGCCTCTATTTTGCCCCAAGCCGCAACAACAGCCATCGCGGTCCCTATTAGTGAATCGATTGGCGGTGTGGCTTCCATTACAGCCTTTACGGTTATCTTTAATGGGGTGTTGACCTATGCTTTAGGTAAAATGGCGCTACGTTACTTTAAAATCAAAGACGAAATCGCGCAAGGTCTATCACTAGGTGCGGCTGGTCACGCACTCGGAGTGGCTGTAAGTATGGAATTAGGCGAAACCGAAACTGCCATGGCAAGTATCGCCGTAGTTATCGTTGGCTTAGTTACGGTAGTTGTCGTACCTATCTTTGCACCATTTATCGGAATTTAATGACGTATTCCCTAAACTTTGTCTGATTCAATGAAAGCAGTACATTGGATCAGGCAAAGTTTTTTTATTTTTTTTAAAATCTTGCTTACCACTTCATGCGCATTATCTTTTTGGGCTATTATATGGTATGATAGTTCTGTTAATTGAACAATTGGAGGAAGATTTATGAGTATCAAGAGTCTTTTGGCCACAGCTGTCGGTAAAAGCTCTTTATGGTTTTTAAAGACATTTATGAAAGGTGGTTCAAGCTTACCAGGGAAGTTAGCCTTAAAGATTGACCCACAAATATTAGATTACTTAGCTAAAGATTATCAAGTCGTTGTCGTTACTGGTACCAATGGCAAAACGTTAACAACGGCTTTAACTGTAAATATATTAAAACAAGAATTTGACCACGTTCTAACCAATCCAACAGGCGCAAATATGGTCCAAGGTATCGTCTCTACTTTTTTATCTGCTAAAGTGAAAAAAGGTGAGAAAAAATTTGCCGTTCTAGAAATTGACGAAGCTTCTTTAAGTAAAGTTACTGAATATATTAAGCCTGAACTCTTTGTCTTTACGAATATTTTTCGCGATCAAATGGACCGTTACGGCGAAATCTATACTACTTATCGTTTAATTGTCGAAGGTGCCGCAAAATCTCCACAAGCGACCATTTTAGCCAATGGAGATTCGCCTATCTTTAACTCGATTGACACGGTAAATCCTAGAATCTATTATGGCTTTAATCATCAAGAAGATCAGGAACAGATGGCCCATTACAATACGGATGGCGTGCTTTGTCCACATTGTCATCACATCTTGCACTACAAACTCAATACCTATGCCAATCTTGGCAAATATTACTGTCCAAACTGTGATTTCAAACGTCCAGCATTAACCTATCAATTAACCGATTTGAAAGAAATGAGCAATACGCATGCTAAATTTGTGATTGACGGGGAAGAATACGGCATCGAAGTGGGTGGAATGTATAATATTTATAATGCTTTAGCTGCTTGTGCGGTGGCTGAATATTATCATGTCAGTCCTGAAAAAATCCGCAAAGGCCTCGCTTATGATGAAAAAGTCTTTGGTCGTCAAGAAGTCATCCAAATTAAAGATAAAAAATGCACCCTAGTTTTAGTAAAAAATCCAGTTGGGCTAAACCAAGTCATCGATATGATTGGCCTTGCTCCTCGTCCTTTCTCTTTAGTTTGTCTATTAAATGCGAACTATGCCGATGGGATTGACGTCAGCTGGATTTGGGACGGCAATCATGAAGCCTTTGCCGACATGGCGATTCCTCAAGTGATTGCTGGTGGCGAACGACATAAAGATATGGCCCTACGCTTGAAGGTTGCCGGAATTGAAGAAGATAAACTGACTGAAGTCCGCGAACTAGATGAAGTCATTGAACAAATTGCAACTTTACCAACAGAAAATGTCTATATCTTAGCAACTTATACAGCCGTGTTACAACTACGCAAAAAATTAGCTGAAAAAGGCTATATTAAAGGAGGAATGGAGCGTGGCTAATTATGAATTACACCTTTGCCATTTATACGGAAACCTCCTCAATACGTATGGCGATAACGGAAATTTATTAATGCTTCAATATGTCGCCAAAAAAATGGGCATTACCTTAAAAACAGAAATTGTCAGTATCCATCAAGAATTTAAGGCGGATGATTTTGATTTAATTTTCTTTGGGGGTGGGCAAGATTTTGAGCAAGTCATCGTGGCTGAAGACTTACCTACAAAAAAGGAGGAACTCACTCGCTATATTGAAAATGATGGGGTCATGTTAGCCATTTGTGGTGGTTATCAATTACTTGGACATTACTATATCGGTGCTCATGGCGAACAAATCAAAGGTATTGGTGCACTCGATCACTATACATTAAGCCAGGAAAATAATCGTTTCATTGGTGACACCGAGATTTATAATGAGGAATTTGATGAAACTTATTATGGCTTTGAAAATCACAATGGGATTACCTTCCTAGGAAAAGGCGAAAAACCTCTGGGCAAAGTCATCCGAGGAAAAGGCAATAATGGGCAAGACCAAACAGAAGGTGTGATTTACAAAAACGTCTTTGGGAGCTACTTCCACGGCCCTATCCTAGCTAGAAATGAAATCCTAGCCAAACGCTTAATTTTAACCGCATTAAAGAAAAAATATCCGAATGAACAATTTGACTAACAAAAAACTCGTACGCCCAGTCAGACTGGTTGTACGAGTTTTTTTACAATGCTAATAAACGTTGAATATCCACTTGTTGATAATCTGTCACTATCTTATTGGCGGCTGATAAGTCTTGTTTGGGGTATTCAGGATTTGCAAAACCAATCGTATACATCCCGGCATTTTTAGCTGCGCGACTGCCATTTTTCGTATCTTCAAAAACAATACACTCACTAGGATTGCGCGCAATACGTTTAGCCGCTTCTAAAAAGACATCCGGAGCAGGCTTGCCATGTTCGACTTCATCAGCGCTCACATAGGCACTAAAACAATCAATAATCCCTAGTTCAGTGAGATATTGTTTAATCTCATTTCTCGGTGATGCTGAAGCCACAGCCAACTTAAAACCTGCCTGATGCAACGCCTTGACTAATGCCACTGCTCCTTTGATTGGTTTGACCCCAGTTTCTTGAAAAATAGCTTTGCGGCGTTGATTCATCTCTTGAATATATTCATCCACTGATTTTGGTAGGTCAAATTCTTTTTTCATTTCTTCCCACATAAAGGTAAAAGTCGTGCCCATAAACTGGTAATGATAACTCGTTTCTACTGGATGACCCGCCTGAGCTAACATATCAGACTTACTCTTAAAAAAGGTATATTCAGAGTCTACTAATACCCCATCCATATCAAAAATCACGGTTTGCATCTTATCGCTTCCTTCCTCAACTCATCTACATGCATAGTCTACCACAAACAACTTTTGCAAAACAATCAACCTTAAAAACGCAACCGATTCCCAAATAAGTAATTATCAATTCAAGCATTGTCAATCCTTGATATTTGCCCCAAAAATATTTTTTTCATTTTTTTGCAATTTCAACTTGACTTGCGCAACCGTTTGCGTTTAAAATATAAGTGACTTAATAAACGGAGGAGTATATCATGAAACAAATTAAACGATTATTTGAAATTGATCCATGGAAAATTCGCACAACAAAATTAGATAAAGAAAATCGCCGACTACAAGAATCGCTAACTAGTATCGGTAATGGCTACATGGGGATGCGCGGAAACTTTGAAGAAACTTATAGCGCAGACCACCATCAAGGAACTTATATTGCTGGGGTTTGGTTTCCGGATAAAACGCGTGTAGGTTGGTGGAAAAATGGTTATCCTGAATATTTCGGGAAAGTCATTAATGCAGTGAACTTCTTAAGCCTTGAAATCTTAGTTAATGGTCAAGTATTAGATTTAGCTCAACTTGATCCGCAAGACTTCAAAATGGAATTAGACATGCAAAACGGCCTACTTTCTCGCTCATTCGTCGTAGCTTTTGACGATTGTAAAGTTCGTTTTGAATTTGAGCGTTTCTTAAGTATCGTGAAAAAAGAATTAGCTTTTATCCGTCTAACAGCAACTGTACTTGAAGGAGAAGCAACCATTCAAATTAATTCTAGCTTAGACAATAATGTAACCAATGAAGACAGTAACTATGATGAACATTTCTGGGAAGAAGTTGCACAAGGAGAAACAGATGGCTTTAGTTATGTCACTGCCCGCACTATCGCTAATCCATTTGGTGTCCCACAATTTACGGTTACTGCTGCAATGAAACACAACTTTGAAAGTGAAGCAAGCTTAGAAGCACCTTTAATGATCAGCAATCAATTTGTCTTTAACAAAAAACAAGGAGAAAGCTTTACTTTTGAAAAAGAAGTAGTCATCGTAACCAGTCGTGATGTTGAAGCCGACGAACAAGTAGCTAAAGTTGCTGAATTATATGCTGCTTTTGGTAATGACTATGAAGCCTTGAAAGCAGAACAAGCTCAAGCATGGCAAAAACGTTGGGAATTAGCCGATGTCGTGATTAATGGCGATGATGCCGCGCAACAAGGTATTCGCTTTAACTTATTCCAATTATTCTCTACCTACTACGGTGAAGATGAACGCTTAAATATTGGTCCTAAAGGCTTTACTGGTGAAAAATATGGTGGTGCAACTTACTGGGATACAGAAGCTTATGCCGTACCATTATACTTATCTTTAGCTGATCCAAGCGTGACTCGTAGCTTATTGAAATATCGTCATAATCAATTACCACAAGCTTATCATAACGCACGTCAACAAGGTTTAGCTGGTGCGCTTTATCCAATGGTTACCTTCACAGGGGTTGAATGCCATAATGAATGGGAAATCACATTTGAAGAAATCCATCGTAATGGCGCGATTGCTTATGCGATTTACAATTACACGAACTATACTGGTGACACAACTTACCTTGCTAAAGAAGGTTTAGAAGTATTAACAGGAATTGCACGCTTCTGGGCTGACCGTGTGCACTATTCTAAACGCAATGATAAGTACATGATTCATGGGGTTACTGGTCCAAACGAATACGAAAACAATATCAACAACAACTGGTATACCAACTATATCGCACGTTGGGTTCTAAAATATACCTTAGAAAGTTATCGTCGTTTCCAAGACCAAGCAACTTTAGAAATCTCTGCAGATGAACAAGCGAAATGGGAAGATATCATCGAAAAAATGTATTTCCCTTATGATGAAGAATTAGATGTCTTTGTCCAACATGATACTTTCTTAGATAAAGATTTACGTCCAGTTTCTAGCTTAGACAAATCAGACTTACCATTGAACCAAAATTGGTCATGGGATAAGATTTTACGTTCTTGCTTCATTAAACAAGCCGACGTTTTACAAGGAATTTATTTCTTTGAGGATCAATTTACTTTAGAACAAAAACGCAACAACTTTAACTTCTATGAACCAATGACTGTCCATGAATCTTCTCTTTCAGCATGTATTCACGCAATCTTAGCTGCTGAACTAGGCATGGAAGAAAAAGCAGTCGAAATGTATGAACGTACAGCTCGTCTAGATTTGGATAACTACAACAATGATACTGAAGATGGCTTACACATTACTTCTATGACTGGTAGCTGGTTAGGTATCGTTCAAGGATTTGCGCAAATGAAGACAGCCAACGAAACATTAAGCTTTGCCCCATTTGTGCCACAATCATGGAGCGACTATGCCTTCCACATTAACTACCGTGGACGTTTATTGGCTATCAATGTTACTAAAGAAGCAGTTACAGTTGAAAAATTAAGTGGCGATGCTTTAAGTCTAAAACTTTATGATAAAGACTATGAATTAACTGATAAAATTACTGTTGCGTTAAACTAAAATCAATTGCAACCAGACACTAAGACGGATGCACCTTCTCTGGGGCACCGTCTTTTCTTATTTTTATGCAAATGTTGTGTACAAATGTATTCTTTCACTAGCAAAAGAGAATATTTTCTGATACTATGGTTACGGTTACTTTTAATTAGGAGGAAAAAATGAGTATTACAGTAAAAGATGTGGCGAAAAGAGCGGGTGTGGCAACTTCGACCGTTTCTCGTGTGATTAATGATCATCCCAGTATCTCGGAAGAAACAAAAAAACGAGTCCGCGCCATTATGGATGATATGGGATATATTCCTAATTTAACCGCGCGCAATCTTGGTAAACAAGTCTCCAATGCTATTGGAATCATCTTACCTCCACTAGACTCCAAGGAACGCTTAGGCAACCCATTTTATTTAGAAACGATTGAAACCATTAATGAAGAAGCTCGTCAATCAGGTATGACGGTGGCGATTGCAACAGCTCTGAACTTTGATTCTTTATTAGAAAACGTCAAGCAGATGCATCGCCAAAAACAAGTCGATGGGTTTATCTTGACTTATTCAGATAATCATGACCCGATTATTCGTTATTTGATGGATGAAAAAGTACCATTTACTTTAATTGGACAACCTTATAACCATGAGCAAAAAATTACCTATGTTGACAATGATAACCAGCTATTAGGCAAACAAGCGACTGAATACCTGATTAACCATCATCATCAAAAAATTTTATTCGTGACCAATACGACGCAAGAAAATGTTTATTTCGAGCGTTACTTTGGTTATCAAAAAGCGATGATGTTAGCCAATCTTGAAGTCAAACCGGCTGTGACTTTTCAACATCCAGAAGACTATGTCGATTTTGAAGAACTTTTGAAAATCGAAAAACCAACAGCCTTAGTGGTGATTGATGATTTATTTGCGATGCGTATTATCCAATTGTTAAATCTCTATCAATATCAAGTACCTGATGACTTATCCATTATCAGTTTTAACAACTCGATTTTTGCGACCCTCGTTCATCCGTATTTAACGAGTATCGACGTCGATGTTGCTGAATTGGGTAAGATGGCGACCCAAAGTTTGATACATAAGCTCAATGATAATCAACAAACAAGCGGACGTATGGTGGTCCCTCATCAATTGATCAAACGTGAAACCGTCATTGATCTCGAACAAAAGTAAAAAAATTCCCCAGATAAAAGCTGAATGCTCTATCTGGGGAATTTTTTATTATGAGTGAGAAATGCAATATCATTCTTCTTACATATTTCGCAACTCACATATTTATGGTATATTAACTTTGGTTGGAGATTTTAAGCATTTTGATTGGAGTCTAACATGATTTTAATCTCTGTACCAGCTATGGCAGCTTCAAAAGCCTCGCGCCATTGAGTTAATGGATATTTCTTTGTAATCATTTCATTGATTTGAATTGCACCCTTATTGAGCAAATGGATAGCAATTGGCCAGTCAAATGGGTTTTGTGAGCGACTACCCGTGACTGTAATTTCTCTTTGAATGATTGATTCCATATCAATGGCGTTCATTTTGTCTTTAAACAATCCTACTTGAATTAACTGACCAGTTTTCTTAATCAAAGGAATACACTGATTAACTGCCTGAATTGCACCAGATGCATCATAAACTTTATCTACACCTACGCCATCGGTATATTTATTTACTACTTCTTCTAGACTTTCTTGTTGCGTATCCACAATAACATCAGCACCCATTTTTTTCGCTAACTCTAAACGATGTTTATCTTTCGTTATACCTGTCATAATAACAAAAGCTCCAATATCTTTAGCTACCTGTAATAAGAATAATCCAATTGGCCCAGGTCCGATAATTATGATTTTATCATGAAGACTTAACTGGCTCTTTTGATACATTGCATGAACACAACATGCAAGGGGTTCGGTCATGGCTGCTCCTTCAAAGCTTAAAGTATCAGGAAGTTTATGCACACTCTCTTCACGCGATAACACATACTTAGCCATACTACCGTTTTGTTGTGTTCCAATTCCTTTACGATGAGGACATAAATTATATTGTTTGTTATGACAATATTCACATTTTCCACATGTAGTAAAGGTTGTTTCACTCGTGACTCGATCACCTACTTTTACCTTCGTTACATTTTCTCCTACAGCAATTACTGTACCGGAAAATTCATGCCCTAAAACTACAGGTGTTGTAGGATTTTTATATTCACCTTTGAATGTATGCACATCAGAACCACAAATTCCAGTAAATGCAACCTCAATTAATACACCATCATCTTTTACTTCAGGAACAGGGATTTCAACAAATTCCATTTTATCGTATCCTGGTTCCGTTTTCGTTACACCAAACATAGTACTTTGCATTTTACAACGCTTCCTTCCATTAATTAACAATCAATCTATTTAAAATATTGATTTGACTAACTCTGATAATTCTAAGAAAATCCAGTTTAAGAAATTACCACCTGTATCAAAGTTTGAAATCATTGATGCATTTTGTGGAAACTTAATGATACCTTGTGCCATATCCGTTAATACTGGTGCGAATGAAGTTGCCATCCATAATGAAAACACCATTACAACTGATAATGAAATAACTGAATGTAAAATATTTCCTTTATTGAATGGAACAACCAAAGCGGCAAAGAACGGAATTGTAGCAAGGTCAGCAAAAGGTAATACATGGTTACCTGGTAAAATCACTGCAATAAACAATGTAATTGGAACCATTAACAGACCTGTAGATAAAGCTGCAGGTGATCCAGTAGCAAGTGCGGCATCCATACCTAAGTAGATTTCACGATCACCAAAACGTTTTTGTAAAAATGCTTGGGCTGATTCTTGGATAGGAATCAAACCTTCCATTAAAATCTTAACCATACGTGGCATTAAGAACATGACACCACCCATTGTCATACCAATTTTTGCAATACCACCTAAATCATATCCACCTAAAAATCCTAAGAAACCACCAATAACAATTCCCATAATCATTGGTTCACCAAAAATACCAAATCGTTCTTGGATTTTTTCGGGCTTAACATTTAAATCTTTGATGATTGGAATACGTTGTAACACCCAGTTAATTGGTAGTGCTACCATTGCAAAACCTTGAGCAGATCCAGTAGAAAGAGAAACCCCTTCCAATCCATAATATTCTTGTACCTTTGGTGCAGTAAAGTCAGCAAATAATAATACGATAACTGTATAAATAGCACCACATAAGATACCAAAGAAGAAATTACCAGTTACAAAATATCCAGTCGCAGCTGCAGCACTCATATGCCAATAATTCCAAATATCAATGTTTAATGTTTTCGTCCAATTCAAGGCCAACATCACAAGGTTAATAATTAAAATAACTGGAATCATAACAGCGGCGATTGGTTGTGCCCAAGTAGCAGCAGCAACAGCTGGCCAACCAGCATCGACTATCGTCAAATGTAACCCAAAACGTTCAACCATTGCTTGCGCTGCAGGGCCAACACTTGTAGTTAGTAAATCCAGCACTAGTGAAATACCAATCATTCCAACCCCAACAGTTAACCCTGAAATAATTGCATCTTTGACTTTAACCCTAAACACAATACCAACAATAAAAATGATAATAGGTAACATGACGCTTGCGCCTAGGCCTAAAATACCTTGAACAATATCCATCAAGTTCATACATTTTTCCTCTTTTCTAAATTAATTATTTATTCTTGAATGCTCTTTACAGCATCTAGAATCTTAGCTTCAACTTTGTCGACACCTATTCCTGTTAAATAGGCCATAGCTTGAATAGCAGGAATACTATATGCAGCTGGCAACATCGTTGTTGAAATTAATAAATCCGCTTGATTTTGAAGTCCTGCTGCTTCAGCGATCTTGATTTGACGAATATCTACAGGAATATTATTTCTTGCAAACAAATCCTCTACTTTTTTCATAACCACTGTTGAAGTTGCAATACCGGCACCACATGCTACTAATACTTTAATCTTTTTCATTATTATTCTCTCCTATCTATGCGTTAAATGTTTCAATTGCTTTCAATATTTGTTCAGAATCATTTTGAATTAATTGTTTAACAAACGAACTGTCTTGAATCACCCCCATCAAAAGCTGCAACATTTCTAACTGAGTATGCGGCTGATTCAAACCTAATACAAAAACCAATTCAACATCTACTTGTTGGCTTGGATCATCCATTCTACTGAACTTTACCGGATTATCCAGTGTGTAAATGGCAACGAATTCTTTTTCAATACACTCTGGATCGGTATGCGGAATAGCAACACTATAGTCTTCTAATGCTATTCCGGTTGGAAATGTTGCTTCTCTCTGAACAATTTTAGGTAAAAAACTATCATTTACATAACCAAGATTTTGAGCTTTGTTTGAAAAATTTTCAAATAACTCAGTGGAACTTTGATAGTTTTCATGTACAAAAATTAAATCTTTGTGTAAAAAATCAATTAACTTTGTTTTAGTTTCCATGTTTTTCACTCCAATACTTATCACATACTTCTTTAATTACCTGCATTGCTTCTTTTGGTGAAGTAGATAATTCCAATTTATCGATATTTTTTGAATTAGCTAATTCCATCAATTCAAAAATAATATCTACATTTTTATTTTTTTCATTTGAAGAAAGAAATACAAAATTTTTTATTCTAACATTATCGTTCGTTAATATTCCTTCATTACAAATACCATATGTTAATCCTAAATCATTGGCTCCTTCAATAGGATCCGCATGTAGAATAATCATTCTATTGTTAAAAATTGAATATTGCTGAATCTGATGTAAATCATTCAAAACAGCTTGCTCGTAACTAGGTTTGATTACCTGCGATTTAATCAACGGACGACCCAATTGTTGAATTATTTTTTCCCAGCTTGTATCTGACGGGAAGTATTGGATATTGGTTTCATTAATAAAATCCATCATGCTATATGTTCTCTTTTTTAAAAGAAGCTCATTTTCCGGTTGCAGCAAAAGTGCCACCTCATTATATAAACTTTTTTCATCTATAATTTCTGCATGCTTACGTACAATGTCCAAAATTTTTGTTGCAGATATCGTATTATTCGTAATATTTGGTGATATTTCTTGTAGTACACGATTTCTTAATTGTTTTCGTTCCATATCACTAATAAAATTATTAACGACAAAAAGCTTTTTATCTGTTGCTACTTTCACCGGAGAAAATACAAAGTCAATTTGATATTTCTGATGTTTTTCTTTGTATTCCCTGATTGATATCGTGTCAACAAAATCAATTTCTGGTAAAAGTTGCTCAAGTGTTGAATGAAGTAAGACTGAAACTGAAATACCATTTGGACAAATCACAATTGCCTTTGGTCGGTTCATATTATTTTGTCTGATTTCTTTATCCTTAATATAACTACCGATAAAAATAGCGATAAAAAATAATTCGTTTTCTGGAATTACCTGATTAAAGTATCTTCTAAGCGGTTCACAAGCAATCCTAACAAAATTCATTAAAAGCAATATTTGTGGATCTTTATTTTCCAATAGATACTTGTTTTGAAAATTCATTTGATACTTAATACGGTAATAAGCTGGTTTCATATGAATAACTAGGTCATCTAATAATTTATCCTTGTTTGTCAATTCGATACTTGAAATTTGTTCAAAGTTATGTAACATTTCTTGAAGTGCTTCTCTGAGACCATATAACTTTTCATAAGATAGTAAATCACTTCTAGATAAATTAGTTGTTAACAATATGATAACCAAATATAATCGTTCGCTATCACTAATTTCTGTAAATTGATCAGTAATTCTTTGAACAGCTAGATATTCTTTCGTATCTGATAGTTCTAAATTATTAATTTGAAAATTATATTTAATCGCATGGTTCATCATAATACGACGAATAATTAAAATAAAACTCACTGGGAGTATTTTTAATTTTTCATCTGTAAATTTTATCTGTAAGTCATTTTCAATTAAAATTAGTTGATTATATATTTTTTCAGCTTCTGTTTTTTGAATACTTCCAAAATGATAAATAAGTTCCATACCATTGTAGAGAGATGAAATTGTAGAAATTAAATCGAATAACATCATTCTAATATTCCATTCATCACCTTCAAAATGATATCCATCTTGTCGGTTATATACTAAGTTCACATCATATTGCTTCACTTGTGTAGCTATTTCTTTTAAATCACGCAAAACAGTATTACGACTTACTTTTAAACTATCTGTAAAGTGATCCACTGATAAAAAATCTGTACGACTAATAATCATCAATTTAATATACTCGTATCTTTCTTCATTCGTGAATACTTTTGGAATGAATTCAGAATTCATTATTTCCTGATTTGTATCAAAATAATGACGAATTTCATCGTTTACTATAAAACGTCCATTTTTTGTCCTTGTAATATCTGGTAAATCAAGTTCTAGTAAAGAATCATTAATTTTTTTCAGAATATAATTAAGTTGCCCTTTGGTAAGCTCATATTTCTTACAAACAATTTGACTAGTTAGTTGAGGCTTCTCTAAAACTTCTTTAAGTATCTGCTGAACCTTATTTTCAACGTTCATTTGTTTTACCTCCTTTCTCTCTTGCAATTACATTTTATCTTACAAGCGCTTTCAAATCTATCTTTATTCCATCCCATTTATTTTTATAAGTTTTAATTATGTGAGACTCACTTGTTTAACATATAACAAAAGTTAATTTGCTTATTTTATAATTTTACGTAAAAATGGTAATTACACTTAAATATTTGATTGTTCATAAAACACAATATATTCTAGCACTTTTCAAAAAAATATACCAAAGATTATTACAACCTCTGGTATATTATGTGAAATGGTTATGTTTTAAAATAAAATTTTATTATTTTATTTTGTTAATGTTTTCCATTGCCAATTTTGTACTTCATCTAAGTCTTCACCAAATTCACGAATATGTTGAGAATGAGCGTTTAATTTCTGATTCATCAATTCTTTGAAGTTAATAGACTCTTGGCCATATACTACATCAGCAATATCCTTAGCTAAATGGAAACGATCCATCTCGCTCAACACACGCATATCAAATGGTGTTGTAATATCGCCATTTTCACGATAACCATGAATATGGACTTGATGATTATGTCGGTCAAAGAAGATATCTCGAACTAGTCCTTCATAACCATGGAATGCAAAAATAATTGGTTTATTAGTTGTAAAAATCGCATCAAATTCTGCATCGGTTAATCCTCGACTATCAATTGAAGGATGACGAAGTTTTAATAAATCTACAACATTGACAAAACGTACTTTGATGTCTTTAAATTCTTCATAAACCAATGATAAAGCTGCAAGTGCTTCTAAATTTGGTTCTGTTCCTGCTGCAACTACTACAACATCAGGTTCTTCCTCTTTAGCAGTACTTGCCCAATCAATGACTTTTAAGCCTTTATTAGCTAATTCTTCAGCTTCAGCAACATTATAAAACTGTGGGCGAGGATGTTTACTTGTAACGATTAAATTAATTACTTGACGTTCTTGAAGAGCTTTATCCATCACTGCCATTAATGTATTCGCATCAGCTGGTAAATATTCACGAATAAACTCTGCTTTTTTCTCAGCTAAATGAGTTAATACACCTGGATCTTGGTGAGTATACCCATTATGATCTTGTTGGAACACTGTAGAAGTAGCAATCACATTTAAAGATGGGTAATCATTGCGCCACGATTGTTCAGTAGCTTTTCTTAACCATTTGAAATGTTGTGTTAGCATAGAGTCCACTACACGTAAGAATGATTCATAACTTGCAAAAAATCCATGTCTACCTGTTAATACATATCCTTCTAACATTCCCTCTGCCTGATGTTCTGATAATTGACCATCAATCACACGTCCAGAGTTAGATTGCCACTCATCATCTTCATTTTTAGGTGCTAGCCATTGTCGATTAGTCACTTCAAAAACTTTATTTAAACGATTTGATTTCGTTTCGTCTGGTCCAAAAATTCTAAAATTATCTGGATTTTCACGAATTAAATCTCTTGCTTGATTGCCAAAAACGATCATATCTTGTGCTAAAATCTCACCAGGCACTTTAATATCAAATGCATATTGTTTCCAATCAGGCATAGTTAGTTCTTTTGGATTAGCGCCACCATTTGATACTGGATTAGTAGATAAGCGTCTATCTCCTTTTGGTGCCATATTACGAATTTCCTGTAATACTTTCCCATTTTTATCAAATAACTCTTCTGGACGATAAGAGCGCAACCATTCTTCTAGCATATCAATGTGTTCCATATGATTGGCATCCACAGGAATTGGTACTTGATGCGCTCTAAATGTTCCTTCAACAGCTTCATGATTCCATTCTTTTGGTCCACCCCAACCTTTTGGCGTTCTAAATACAATCATAGGCCATCTTGGCATGGTTATTTCATTTTCATCTAATAAAACTGCTTCTCTTCGAATTTCTTGAATTTCTTCAATGACTTGATCCAATACTTTTGCCATTAATGGATGAACCTCTTTTGGATCTGTACCTTCGACAAAATATGGATGCCATCCTAATCCTTCAAAATATTTTTGTAAATCTTCATCTGATTTTCTAGAAAGAATAGTTGGGTTAGAAATTTTTCCTCCATTCAAGTACAAAATTGGCAAAACAGTTCCATCATTGACTGGATGAATAAAATTATTCAAGAACCATCCAGCTGCTAAAGGACCTGTTTCAGATTCACCGTCACCAACTACTGCGACCGAAATCAAATCTGGTTGATCTAATACAGCACCTGCAGCATGAGATAAAACATACCCTAATTCGCCACCTTCGTGAATAGATCCTGGTGTCTCTGGAGCAGCATGTGAAGCAATACCACCAGGAAATGAAAATTGTTTAAATAATTTTTTCATTCCTTCTTTATCATCACTAATTTCTGGATAAATTTCACTATAGCTACCATCTAAATAAGAGTTTGACACCATGACTTGACCACCATGTCCTGGCCCTTCTAAATAAATCATGTTTAAGTCATATTTATTGATAATACGATTTAAATGAGCATAAATAAAATTCTGCCCAGAAATTGTACCCCAGTGACCAATAGGATGAATTTTTACATCATCTTTTGTTAATGGTCGTTCTAATAATGGATTATCTCTTAAATATAATTGTCCAACAGAAAGATAATCTGCAGCACGCCAAAATGCATCAACTTTTTCTAAATATTCTTTTGATGAATAATCAATATTTACCATAACAAATTCACTCCTGTTTGTTTATTGCATCTTCATTGTATATTTCGTCACAAGCAAAGTAAATCTCTTTTTGGTAATAAATACTTAAATAGGAAGTTAAATTTTGATACTCAATAATACTTAAAACACAAAATCCCAGAACGACAATATTTTTATCGTCCTGGGAATTTATTATCCTTCATTTTTTAGTAATTCTTCAATATACAAACGACGAACTTTCATCGTAGCTGTACGTGGAATATCATCAAAATCGCGAATCATTGGCGCATTGAGATGAGGTAGATCTTCTACTTGTTGCCACCAAGCATCCCAGTCCATTTCGCAATCTGGCGCTAAGGCAATCACTGGTTGGGCATGTCCTTGTTTATCGCGCACCATCACGACTTCTGATAAGAAATCTAAATGGTCTAATAAGAAATCTTCTAAAGCTAGGTTGCTATCAATATTTTCGATTAAATCTACTTGGCGATCTTTCAGATATAAATGGCCTTGTTCATCCATGCAACCATAATCACCAGAATCCCACCAAGCACCGTAAACATTATCTTTAAAGCGTTGATCTTCTTTATAATAAGTCAAAGCACGACCTTTTGATAAGAAATGAATATGGCCATCTTGATTCGCTGGTAACACATTGCCTTTTTCATCTGCAATGCGCGCTTTGGTTAACTCACCTAAACCTACCCCCATATCACGGGCATTATCTGTTGGTAAGGTTGCAAGTGTATGCGCTTTTAGAATCATTGGGCCACATTCGCTTTGACCATAGACTTGTAAGAAGATTGGCTCTTGCTTTTCACTCGCTTTTAAGAAAGTATGCATGGTCTTATTGTTAATAGCATCAAAAGTCGAATGATAATATCGAATACTAGCAAAACTTTCTGGTTGTTTCGCTGCTGTAAAACTCCATTGCACGAAATTATTTGGATGGGTTTCTAATGCGATTGGTTGATGTTTAGCCAAAAGATGAGCTACTTTTTCACCATCTGAAGTAGCTAAAGGCATCATCGGAAAAGCCATCGCCATCAATGAAGACACACCGATATTAAACCGTGAATGAACAGGAGAAATATGAAAAGCCACCAATTTTTTCTCTGCAATCTTCGTAAAGACCGTTCTTTGCCAAACCGTACGCCAACCCATCGAATGATAAGAATGACAAATTAATTTCGGAATCCCAGTCGTTCCTGAAGTATGCGTCATATAAGCAATTTCATCAGGATCTAGGCTAACTTGTTCCACAGGCGTAATCTCGCTAGCTAAAAGACGGCTCACTTCGATTTTACGTTCAGCATCTAAATTCTTAATGGCAAGCACGCGTTCTTTCGTTTCATCATCATAAATAATAAATGGCTTTTCTAAACGGTCCACGAATACTTCCATGGTTTCAGTTGGAAAATGATAAGAAATCATCACCGGAACCGCACCTAGATAAGACGCAGCCACCGCCAATAAATAAGTATCGAATTTAGGGCTCTTGTACATAATTACCTTATCACGTGCCTTAATCCCTAAAGTTGCTAATTGACAAGCACGCTTCACAATGATTTCGTGACTGATTTGATAATTACTTTCTAAGCCTAATTCCGGAAAAGCCGGTAATACTTCATCCAGCAAAATAGGCGTTGTTGGATAATTTTGTGCTGCTTGTTGATAATTGGTATACAAATTAAGTGGTTGATACGCTGTTGCATCCATTATGTTCACCTCAACTAGAAAATTGAATTTTAAAGTGGTAAAACCTACTCGCTTCAAAATCCGTTGTGACAGTGTAACATTTACTTACACTTTTATATAATAACACTCGCAATGAAAACTAGCTAGATTTTTTGTGAAAATTTATTTAAAGTGAATTTTGTTAGTGCCTGTTGGTCTAGTGATACGCCGATTCCTCTCCCTCTAGGCACGCGAATCTCACCATTTTCTACTACAAATGTTTGGGAAATGATGTCTTGTTCAAAATAATGCGCGGTGGCACTTAAATCGGCTGGAAAATCAAGCCCTTTGATACTTGCGACATGTAGATGAAACGCTCGGGCAATCCCTGCTTCATACATTCCACCTAACCAAACCTTCACTTGATGCGCTTGCGTATAGGCTAACATGTCTAAAGCTGGAATCAGACCGCCGACTCGAGGCAGCTTTAAATTCACGACTTGACCACTATGAAGGGCAATCATTGTCTTTAAATCGTCCATTTGGCAGATGTTTTCATCCAAACAGATAGGTGTTGAAAGTTGTGCTTGCAGTTTGGCATGCTCGACAAAATCACTTACACGCAAAGGTTGTTCAATCATCGCCAAATCTAGTTCATCTAGTTGTTTGATAGTAGCAGTTTGTGCCAAAGTATAACTCGCATTTGCATCGGCCATTAAGCATAGATTGGGATATTTTTGCCGAATAGGCGCTAAATAATCATAATCCTTATCTGGGGCTATCTTGACTTTTACTCGCTGATAGCCTTGCAAGACTGCTTGATCGACCTTAGCTAATAAGGCTTGGGGCGAGTTCTGGATACCAAGGCTAATACCTACCGGGGCCGTGCTTAAAGTTGGTGGCAAAAAGTACGAAAGCGATTTCTCTTGTAACTTTGCATATAGATCCCATAAGGCCATCTCAACCGCCGCTTTTGCCATCTGATGACCACGAATCTTTGCGGCTTTTTGCATAAACGATTGCGGTGTGAGGTCTTGATTGGCTAATAATGGCAATAAATAGCGTTTTAAAACCAATAATTCTCCTGCTAAAAACTCCTGGACATAATCCGGATGTGGCAAGGCAGTTAATTCTCCCAAACCCACTAATCCTTGGTCAGATTGTAAAGTAAGCACGACACATTCTTTATGCGTTAATTGGCCGTAACTTGTCTGAATTGCTTGTTTAAAAGGAATTTGAATATGATATAACGTAATATTTGAAATTTTCATTTTGATTTACCATTTTCCACAAACTTTTTGATATTGTCCACCACGGCTTTGGGATTTTCCAGATGGACACAATGACCCGCACCGCTAATGATTTCCAACTGTGCTTGATTTTGCCATAAGTGCACCATTTCTTGACCAATCTGACAAAATTTTGCATCGAATTCACCCACTAAATATACTAGCGGCATCTCCATTTTCGCCAACTGTGGCCAATAATTTTGCTGCGCACCAGTCCCCATATAAGCTAAACTATTGGCTAACCCCCAACGATTTTGACTCATCCGCTCTTGATAGACACGCAGCTGTACCGCTTGTGGCAAGGCTTTTTGAGAGGCAAATAAGGGGACTTCTTGCCATTGCAGCACAAAAGCTTTAAGCCCCTCTTCTCTTAACAAGTGAATCCATTTTTGGTCTTGTTTTCGCCGGTTTGCTCGCAACACTGCCTCTTTTATGCCTGCTGTACTACTTTCTAAAATCAAGCCTAGGACCATTTTTGGAAAAGTCGTCGCAAAAGCCAAAGCCACACGTCCACCCATCGAATAGCCAAAAAGGAAGCACTCAGTTAAGCCTAATTTTTCCAAAAGAGCACGTACATCTTTTACGACCTGACTCATCGTGTAATGCACAGTAGGGACATGCACACTCGTTTGACCATGACCAATTAAATCTAGTGCTAAAATATTCACGCCAGGTAATTGGTCAGCCATAAAATCAAAGGTGTGTAGAGTCCCTGTAAAGCCATGCAGACAGACTAACGTAGGCGCACCTTCTTGAAAGGAACCGATATATTCATAATGAAAGCGAACTTTATTGGCCTTTACAACTGGCATCCTTTCATCCTCTTTTCCTTGAAGTTACTTAACACCGCTTGCCAAAAATCAACGGGCACTTGGGCTTGACTTGTTAACTCAATCAAGTTTGCACTAGTTCGTTTGCGTGAAGTGGCCATTGCTTGTTCAAAATCCGCTTCACTTTCAACTTTTTGATAGGCTAATTCATAGGTCTTGGCTACTTGGGCGAAATCTAAATCAAGTGGTGTCGCAAATAATGGATCAAAGTCATCTGCTGTTAAACTACGCTGACTCAAAAAGGAGAAAATCCCGCCAGCATTATTATTTAATAGGATAATCGTCACTGGGAGTTGATAAGCTTTCAATAATTGGAGTCCATTCATGTCATGGAAAAGTGTCAAATCCCCAACCAATAAATACGTGCGTGCTTTGGTTTGCATCGCCAGCCCCGCAACCGTAGAAAGAATCCCATCAATACCATTGACACCACGATTGCCAAAAATTTGAAAGCTATTCTCACTAACACCGGATAAGCGGTCCACCAAACGAATCGCATTACTATTAGCAACAAAAAGCTGTTCCCCACGCGCTAACGTTTTCATCAACATCATAGCCAATTGACTCTCATGAAAAGTAAACTGCTCACTCGTTTCATCAATGGCTTGACTCGCTAGTTTTTGTAGATTTTGCCAAGCTTGCAAATAAGGCTGGTCCCTTTTTGGTGTACTTTGAAGAAGCTGTTGGGCCACTTCGGTCAGCGATTCTGCGATAAGATACTGACTGCGATACAGATAATCAGGCCATTGTTGCGTCTCATCAACCAAGATTTGCACCGCCTGACTATCACGCAAGTAAAACATCACATTTTTTGTCACCGGTACCTTACCAAAACGTAAAATCACCTCAACTTCAGGTAAATCACGCGTCTCTTCAAAAATGACATCGGCTTGTTTAACATAATTTTGCGTCTCTCCATCGCAACTAGCTAATTGACTTAACGGATCACCCACAATTGGCCAACCTAAATAATTTGCTAAAGTTAAAGCAAGTTGTGCTTCTGCTAGGCTGCGTTCACTACCTAACACAATCATCCCTTTTTTCTGAAACCAACCTTGGGCAATCAAGTTTTGTGTGGACGTTTGTGCAAGACTTAAGTCAATCGGTGTATTTTGCGTTAAATCAGGTAATAACGGCTCTCTTAAAGGAATATTGGCATGCACGACCCCTTTAACACCTGTCATCGCTCTTGTCGCTAATTGGAATCCTTGCCAAAAACTATAGCGCAACATGAGCGGCGTGCTTTCAGGTAAAGCCAGCTCCACAAAAAATTTCACATGATCAGCATATAATTGATTTTGGGACATCGTTTGTGGGGCCCCAACATTTCTTAATTCAGGTGGACGGTCACTGGTTAAGACGACTAGAGGTACGTTACTTGCTTCAGCCTCACAAATCGCCGGATAAAAGTTTGCCGCAGCGGTTCCTGAAGTGCAGAGTAAGGCGACTGGCTGCTGACTACTTTTGGCTAATCCGAGTGCAAAAAAACCAGCCGAACGCTCATCAACCGCGACAAAATATTGCAAATCTGACTCACGTTTGACTAATAAAGCTAACGGTGTCGAGCGTGAACCCGGACTAATTACGACTTGACGCACACCGCCTTGTTTTAACCCAGCAATTAAATAGCGCAAATAACTAGTCATTTCTTGTTGCTTATTCAAGACCTAATAACCCCCGTTTCATTGGTTCAAATTTTAATTTGGTTTCTTCAAATTCTTCATCGGCATTCGAATCTTGGACAATTCCACAGCCAGCAAAACATTCACCATAGATTGTCTCCTCTTGCCCATAAACTCCCGAGCGAATCCCTACGACAAATTCACCACTATCTTCAAACAACCGATAAAAACCAATTGGTGCGCCATACAATCCGCGATCCAAGTTTTCATTTGCTTGTAAGTAAGTAAGGGCCGCTTCTTTAGGATTACCGCCTAAAGCTGGGGTTGGATGAAGGTTTTCAATCACCTCTAAAAAGCGACTTTGCTCTTGTCGTTGACCAGTTATTGTTAAAAAGATATGTTGCACTTGCTCATTTTTTAAAATTTGTCTTGGACCTAATGCGACTTTGCCATTTACAAAAGGGGCTAATTGTCTTTGAATCGCTTCTACAACGATTTGATGTTCTTTGGTATTTTTCGCATCATGCAATAAAAGGTTGGCTAATTGCACATCCTCTTCAGGTGTTAAACCACGGCGAATTGTCCCGGCAACACTAGCCGTTAGATACTTGCTGGCCGTTGCTTTTAATAAGCGTTCCGGTGTTGCTCCAAAAAAGTGGCGCGTCGGTCCATCTAAATAAAAGCGATACGTATTTTTTTGCAAGGTCACTAAATTCGCCATCAACTGACCTGGCACTAATTCTGTCGCATGAAAGGCCATTTTACGTGCCAAAACAACTTTATTTAAGATTTGGCTAGACTTTAACATCTGAATCGTTTGTTGTGCTAAATGCGTCCATGATTCTTTGGCTAAATAATTAAATGTCGCATTGGCAGATAAAGCAGAGTGTACGTGCCAGTCTTGATCTGCTGCTAAAAATGCTTGAACTTGTTGTTTTAACTGTTGATACTTTGTTTGTGCCTGTGCTTTGGTTTCAGCAAGTACCAAAATGCTTAATAACTGCTCCGTCAAGATGATTTCAGGCAAGATAAAATATCCTTGGGCCAACTCTTGCCAGATACTTTCACCCTTATGCTGAGAATCAAACGCAAAAGCCCCAAATAAAGCCAATGGTTGACGGTCAATCACGTTCACTTCTTCCACACTGGCTTGAAGCTTATCTTTTAATGCTTGGACTTGTGCAAAATCTAAGCCAAACCACTCAGCCACTTTGCCTAGGCCTAAACGCACTTCATCTTCTGGAGTTTGCCAAAATTGTACCTGTAAGCCACTATTTTTCGCCGTCGCAAATACCGACAAGGCAGAAAATTTTGGAATTGCTTCTTGCCAGACATAAATTTTTTGCTGCATCGTATTATTGAAAGTTTGCATCGAATACTTTCACTCTTTCTATTTGAGATAATTGATACTTTTGAATTTTGCCACTGGCAGTTTTCGGAAAATCGGACAAAACATAAAAAGTCTGTGGTCGCTTATACTTGGCAAGTGTTACTAATAACTGATTTAATTGTGACTTATCAAAATCGTCTGTAGCTAACTTCAAATAAGCAACCGGGACATGACCCCATTTTTCGTTTGCTTCTCCTACTACCGCGACTTCTTGGATTTGCGGATGTTGTGAAAGGCAGTCCTCGATTTCTTTTGGATAGATATTTTCTCCACCAGAAATAATTAGCTCTCCTAAGCGACTCTTCACAAACAAAAAGCCATCTTCGTCCAGATAGCCTAAATCGCCCGTATGAAAATAACCTTCTTTATCAAACCGCTCTTTAGCCAATCCGTGCAAATACCCCGATGTAATACTTGGTCCTTTCACTAAAATTTCGCCAATTGTTTCTTTTTCGTTCAGTGGCTCAATTTTACACTGCACATCCTGTAAGGCTAGTCCTGCTGAGCCAAGTTTTGCTAAAGAATAATCAAAGGGCAAAGCAAATATTTGTGAACAAGTCTCCGTCATCCCATAAGATTGCATCACTGGCAATTGATAGGCTATACATTTTTCCAAAACTTCTGCGCGCACCGGTCCACCCCCCAGTAAGATGCCTTTCAAACTAGCGGGATAACTTTCTTTAGTTAGACTTAATAAATCTTGTAACATCTTCGTCACAACAGAAACCACAGAGACTTGTCCCGTTTGTAGCCAGTGATGAACTTGCTCGGCAGTATACTTAGGCAATAAGCGCACACTTAAGCCAATGACTAAACTGCGCAAGAAAATTGACAGCCCACTAATATGATAAAGCGGCATGACATTTAACCAGCAATCATCCGCTGTCAACGATAAACTTTTTTTAGTAGCGATGGCACTTGCTTGGTGGTTACCAAATGTTTGGCACACACCTTTAGCCTTGCCGGTCGTCCCAGAAGTGTACATAATGCTTGCGACCTGATTGGTTTGATAGCCTAAGTCGAACCAGTCTTGTTTTTTAATTGGGTGAAGTTCTTGAATCTTTGGCGCCTGAATCAACGTACAAGGAGCAAATGTAACAGCCAATTTCTGGTCAGTGACAATCAGCGCCTGAGCTTGACTATCTAGTAACTGTATGCGACATTCACTCTCAGTCAGACGCATATTTAAAAACTGGACCGTCACCCCAAGCTCCCACAAAGCCAGCACCGTATAGATAAACGCTGGGGAGCTCTTGCCATATACCGCCACAATCGTACTATCTTTAGGCAATTTTCGCTGATAGTCGTACGCATAGCTTTGGACAATTTGCTGTAACTCAGAGAAAGTGTGGACTTGCTCTTCATAGAAAAAAGCTGGCCGCTCAGGATGAAGCACGGCTTGTTGAGTCAACCAGCTAGCATATTTTTTATGGGAATTTTGGAAATTGGTCAAAGTTTGGTTCTCGTTTTTCTTTAAAGGCATCACGACCTTCTTTGGCTTCATCCATCGTGTAGTATAGTAATGTCGCATCGCCTGCTAATTGTTGAATGCCCGCTAAACCATCTGTGTCCGCATTCATCGCTGCTTTAATCATACGTAAAGCGAGTGGACTCTTCTTCAACATTTCTTGCGCCCAACTTACCGCTTCGTCTTCTACTTGATCAACGGGCACAACTTTATTAATCCAATTCATCTCTAATGCTTCTTGGGCCGTGTATTGACGCGTCATAAACCAGACTTCTTTGGCTTTTTTATGACCAATCACGCGTGCTAAATAACCAGAACCATAGCCACCATCAAAACTACCGACATTCGGACCTGTTTGACCAAATTTAGCATTTTCACCGGCAATGGTTAAATCACAAACAAGTTGCAATACATTTCCGCCACCAATCGACCAGCCTTTGACCATCGCAATCACTGGTTTTGGAATAATGCGAATTAAACGTTGTAAATCTAAAACATTCAAACGTGGAATTTGATCTTCGCCGACATATCCGCCATGTCCACGAACTTTTTGGTCTCCACCAGAACAAAAGGCCAAATCCCCTGCCCCAGTTAATAAAATGACACCAATATCACTACGATCACGACAAATACTGAACGCTTCAATCATTTCAGCCACTGTTTTTGGCGTAAAAGCATTATGAACATGTGGACGGTTAATCGTAATTTTGGCTATTTTTTCAAACTGTTCAAATAAAATCTCATCATACTCTTTAATTGTTTTCCACTCGCGCATACAGACACTTCCTTTAAATCATTGTTAATCATCGTGTTTTGCTAAAATTTTACAAAACACCTCTTTTAAAGTATACACAAAATTAGTAAAATACGCTTGAGATAACCCTTAGAAATTGATTTGATAAAAAACAATAATAAATAAGCGCAATTGAACCCTTGATATATCTAAGTTTTTACAATTTCAAAATAAATAAGCAAAACCACCACTCTAGCTTGTTGGTCTAGGGCGATGGTATGAGTAAAATATTTTTTTTGTTAAAAACTATTGTATTCGCTTACCGTATACATTACAATTTATCCATAAGGTTAGTAAAGTTTAAGACGGTTAGCAATTCTCATTTCTGGGGGTGGTGCTTATGAGTGTAACAACTCTGCAACGCATTCTAAAGAAAGGATATTGCAAAATGTCTGTTTATGAAGCGCTAAGCCTAATGATTGCTTTTGCGACATTAATCGTGCTAGTGAACAATAATAAAGACAATAAAAAATAGCCGTCCTAAAACTTTGGCGAGTTAACGGCTATTCAATATAGTTATATCGCTAACCGTCTTTTAAACGGTGCTAACCTTTTTCTATTTACACTATATCATGTTTAGAAAAGAGGTGCAAGCGATGCAATCGGAAAATAAACAAACCATCGCTAACCGTAAGTATAGAGAAAAGAACAGAGAAAAAACCAATCAACAAGCATATAAGCGATCTGGTAAATTATTCATTTTAAATTACGCATCTGAGGAAGATTTACAATTGTTTGAGAGTTACATACAAGAAAGAAGAAAAACACTAAAAGGCTAACACATTATAGACTAGCCTTTTTTATATCCCAAAATCTTTCATCCATTGAAAATTGTATAACTGCAATTTTCAATTCACTACGTACAAGAAAATACAAAATTATCCTAAGAATATGTGACTCAGTAATTTCTCAAACCAAATTCAACCCTCGTACTTCCATTTTTTGCTATAATGAGAAAAAAACGGAGGAATACCATGAATTTATTAGAACATCTCGATATCCAAATCAAGCAAACCACCCCAGAACAAGTCGAACTTGCCCTTATGGTACGTGATATTCATAAACAACCCTTTGGCATCATGCACGGCGGAATGAACGGTGTCTTGATTGAAACCGCCTGTAGTTTAGGTGCAAATCAAAATGTCGCTCAAAACGAATATTGCGTCGGTGTCGATTTACAAGTCAATCATTTGAGGGCAGTCACTTCAGGAGAATTAACCATCCGCGCAATCCCTGATAAAGTTGGCCGCACGATTCAGGTCTGGCAAGCCACAGTTTATCAAAAAGAGCAAAAAATCGCAGTTGGCCGTTGCACCCTCATGACGCAAAAAGCACAAACAAAAGACTAGGCGGAAAATTCCCGCGCCTAGTCTTGTTTTGTTGTTATATATTTTCTTCTACATATTCCTTAAAATGATTCAGAATGGCTTGCCAACCTTGCTTTTGTAGCTCGACTGGATTTTGGCTTTCGGCTTCGAAGGTCTCAATCACACGAACCAAACCAGGGGCGATCTGCGAAAAAACAACAGTGACTTCACGTCCATCCCCTAGTGTATAGGCTAAACGCTGATTTTCCACCACTTCTGTATACACGCCACCAAAATCAAAGCCCATCGATCCATCTTTCGCTTCCATGCGTGACGTTAAGCTGCCTCCCACACGTAAATCATTTTGCGCATTGATAGTATGCCAGTCAGGTGAAGCGCTATTCCACTGCTCAATGTGTTTAGGTTCATTCCAGTAATGCCAAATAGTCGCTAAATCTCCTTGCACATCTACTTGAATTTGGATAATTGCTGCCATTTATTTTCCTACTTTCCATCATTTTTCCTAAATATAGCATGATTCCTGGATAAAATCCGCTTTTCTGCCTCGAGAAAACAAGATACTTATGCCATACTTTTCATAACAAACACTCCACACCATAAAACCTCAACTTTTTTCAAAAATAATTTTTATTTTCTTATCAAAAATCTAAAACCTTTACTAATATATCAACCATCAAACTAGATAATAACATTTTACCCAATAGTAAAACAGTTTACGATTCACTTCCAGTAAAAATAACTCTTTTCTTTTATTATCCACAGCATTATAATGACCTCGAACAAATGTTTATCACTACAAACAAATGTCCTGAATATTATTTTGGTTAAAAGAAGGTGATTGCATGACTTTATCAGAAAAAGAAGCGCAACTATTTAATTTAATCAAGACAAATCCCTATTTTTCTCAACAAGAACTCGCCGAAAAGATGAATCTCTCGCGCTCGACGGTGGCAAATATGATTTCCCGTTTGATTGAGGAGAAATATCTACTGGGAAGAGCCTATGTCGTGAATGAAAAAGATTATTTGGTATGTATCGGAGGCGCCAATGTCGATCGTAAATTACAAAGTTTGGCTCCACTTCAAGCTGCTACTTCTAATCCTGCGACTTCAGCTTTGAGCATCGGTGGCGTGGCGAGAAATATCGCAGAAAATCTTGGTAGACTCGGCCATTCAATCTCTTTACTGTCTGTTTGCGGGAAAGATAGTGATTTTGAAGCGATTAAGCAACATTCGCAATCCTTCATAAATCTCGATGCCATCTATCAAACAAAAGAAGTAGCGACGGGATCTTATACCGCAGTACTCGACGCAGATGGCAATATGGCGGTGGCTTTAGCGGATATGTCGGCGTATGATTTACTCACGCCGGAAGTGATTCAACTTAATTTACCACTTTTACACGGGGCACGCGCGATTATTATCGATTTGAATTGTCCAGCTGAAACGTTGCATTTTATCATTCAATTTGGCAAACAATATCAAATTCCAGTGATTGTCATTCCAGTCTCCTCACCTAAAATGGCCCACTTACCTAAAGATTTAGCGGGAGTGAGTCTACTCATTGCCAATCGCGATGAAAGTGAAACCTTCCTGGACACGCAAATCACCGATACGCAATCTTGGCAAAACGCAATGCAAAAATGGCTAGCTTTAGGCGTAGAAAATATCGTCATTACCAATGGCCAACAAGGAGCCATGGCGATGAGTCAAACAGGAGAAAGAGCCTATCAAGCTGCCATCTGTGTTGAAAAAATTATCGATGTCACAGGTGCTGGCGATGCATTTAGTGGTGCCTTTATCGATAGCTGGCTAAGCGGAGGAACGCTAGCTGATTGTTTGAAGTTTGCGACAACCAATGCAGTATTTACAATTCGTTGCATGCATACGGTACGCACGGATTTAACCAAAGAAAAATTAATTCAAAATAGAGAGGAACTTGCATTATGAACCAATATTTATCATTTTCTAAAGAAGTCTTAGCAGCCAAAGAAGAAGGTAAAGCAATTGTTGCCTTAGAATCAACCATTATCTCACATGGTATGCCTTATCCACAAAACGTTCAAACTGCGCGTGAAGTTGAACAAATCATTCGTGACTATGGGGCTTGTCCAGCAACGATTGCTTTAATCGATGGTCAAATTAAAATTGGATTATCTGATGAAGAATTAGAAATGTTTGGCAATAGTAAAAACGTAGCTAAAGTTTCGCGCCGTGACATGGGCTATATTTTAGCAACAAAACAACTAGGTGCTACCACAGTTGCTGCGACAATGATTGCGGCTGAACTAGCAGGTATTTCCGTCTTTGTCACTGGCGGTATCGGTGGGGTGCATCGTGGCGCCGAAACTTCAATGGATATTTCTGCGGACTTAGAAGAATTAGCGATGACTAATGTCGCTGTTGTTTGTGCTGGGGCAAAATCAATCTTAGACCTTGGATTAACCCTAGAATATCTTGAAACAAAAGGTGTGCCGGTTTATGGTTACCAAACAGATTATCTACCATCTTTCTTCTCAAGAACAAGTCCATTTGCTTTACAATACAATATCCAAAATCCAGAAGAATTAGCAAAAGCCTTGAAAGCGAAATGGGATTTAGGTCTACACGGTGGCGCTTTAGTAGCTAACCCAATCCCTGAAGAATATTCAATGGATGAAGCTTATATCAACTCCGCAATCGACCAAGCCCTAAAAGAAGCCGATGAAAAAGGAATTGTCGGTAAAGAAATCACCCCATTCCTACTTGGTAAAATTAAAGATATCACTGATGGCAAGAGCTTAGCCGCTAATATCGCACTAGTGAAAAACAATGCGAAAGTCGGCGCCCAATTAGCTGTAAGTTATCAAAAATTATAATCACAAAACCCACCTTTTAAGCCAATATCCAACTTAAGAGGTGGGGTTGTTTTATTATTGTCTTCTCACCCATTTTTGAAAGACATGGGGATAAATATTATCTTCGTCTAATACGCCGGGGATTTCTTCTACTAGCTCAAAATCACTAAAGTCAATCTCACCAATATACGCATCACCTGTAAATTCCGCATCAATCAATGTACGATAAATCACATCGGTATACGGCAAGAATAAGCGAAAAATATCACCACCGCCCCCAACGTGCAAGTCTTCTACAGTTAAGACTTCTTCTGGTGAATGGATAATTTCAGCATTTTCATATAGTGGCAACTCATTTTGACGAGTACAAACATAGATTTTTTTATAAGCTTTGGATCTTTTACCTAGCCCTTCATACGTTTTTCGCCCCATCACTAAGGTTCCATTCATCGTTTTGCTCTTAAAAAAATTCAAATCATTCGGTAATTTCCATGGTAATAACCCATCTTTACCAATTAAACCATTTTTATCTTGCGCCCAAATTGCTGTTATCATTTTATCCGGCTCCTTTTGTTCGTTTTTTTCATTATAACGAATATCAAGTAAGAAAGAAATACTGAATCTAACTTCCATATGGTAAAATCAATGTAGAATGTAATGAGGAGGGGATAGCATGGCATATTTTTCTTTAAGTATATTATTTGAAGCTTTTGAGGCAAAAACAAAAATCTCTAGAAAAGCTTATGAACATCGCATCGTTTTAGTACAATTTCCAGCAAAACCTGACAAAGCGACACTAATTGAGTATTGTAAGCAGCATTTGACCGAAGAACCTTATCAAACAGCTGATGGTTCACTTGATTTTTGGCAAGTAAGCAAAATAATCGACTGTTTTGAATTAGTTGAAGAAGTTCCCGAAAACATCCATACGCCGCTTGAAGTATACAGCAGATATTTTGATGACTTTGATAGTACTCGCGAAGAAATTCTTGAAAAATATTTTTCCGATTACGTGTATGAAGATCAGGCAAATGATTAAATAACCTAAATTAAAAAAGCAAATCTATCTGTTGGGGCAGACGGATTTGCTTTTTTAAAGTAAACAATTACAAAAACTTGATAAGAGCTAAATTAATGGGTTGGACGAGTAGTATTGTCCATGTGGGTTTTCACTACGAATACATCCACTTTTGAATTTTGAACGATAAAATCAGTTGTAGAACCGATGAATAGACGGGTAAATGAGTTCGTACCACTTGCCCCCATCATGATTAAATCGGCATTTTGATCTTTGGCAGTTTCAAGAATGGCATTTTTTGCACTACCTACTTCTAGAATCGTTTTGCAATTAATATTATCTTTGGCTGCATCTTCAGCATAATCTTCTAGAAATTCTTTCGCGGTATTCATTAATGGATCAATTTCGAATCCACCGCCGTAATCATGCATTGCGATTCCAGATGTATCGACAACAGATAATACGATTAAGTGTGCATTCGTTTGTTTGGCATAACGTTTTGCTTTTTGATAAGCTAAATCCGCTAAAACGGAACCATCGATTGGTACCAAAATTCTACGATAATTTGCCATACGACATCCCTTCTTTCCTATACCTTTATTTTACCGTGTTTTTTCGTGAATTCAACAACAAATTGCCTTGACGAATTACTTTTTTTCTGCTTCATTCGGATTGATAATTTCTAATAAAATAAATTTTTCGTCTTCATAAGCAAATTTGTAAATCGTACAATTACCCATTCCTCTTTGTGGACTAACCTTGGCATAATCTTCCCAAACACGTAAAAAATTCCGACACGCTCCACCATGAGAGACGACCAGAGTAGGCAAATCATTATTCACTTCTTGCATAATTGCTTGCATGGTGTCGTTCATTCGCTGCATCAGTTGTTCTTGACTTTCTCCGCCATAATACACAAAAAAGTCGCCATAAGGTAGCGGTGGGTTTAAAAATTCTGATTCTCCTTCAAAGCGACCAAAATTCCATTCTTTCAAGCCTTTTTTACGTTGGTAAGGCAAGTCACAAACAATTTCTAAAGTATCACAAGCCCGCTCTTGAGTCGATGCATAGGCCTGACCAAACTGGATACCTTGTGATTGAAAATAATGTCTTGCTTGCCGGGCCTGTTCTTTGCCTAATTCAGTTAAGGGCGAGTCACACCAGCCTTGTACTTTTTTCAATTCGTTAAAAAGTGTCTGTCCATGTCGCATTAAATATACAATCTTTGCCATTGTTATTCCCTACTTTCAAAAAGAGCCGCTCCTCAAGAACAGCTCTAATCTTTATTTATTATTCTTCGCTGTATCAGAGGCAATTATTCTAACATCGCCTTTGATTTGCCATTCCTTCACTTGATTTGGCAAAATACAGCTTGTGCCCATATTTAATTCATATTCTTTGCCATCCACGACTAAGTAACCAAAACCTTCAATCACCGTCATCAAAGTATACGGCGCAAAAGCTTTGAAAGAACATTCTCCCTTCACAAGCCATTCATAGACATTGAAAAATTCAGTTTGAAGATAAGTGGTAATCGCACTGTTGCCTTTACGTACTTCTTTAATTGCTAATTCTGGTGCATGATCAGGAACGTTGGTAACGTCAATGGATTGTTGGATATGCAATTCACGTGTCTTTCCTTGTGCATCTTTGCGGTCATAATCATACACCCGATAAGTCGTATCTGAGCTTTGTTGGGTTTCTAAAATCATGATTCCTTTGCCAATTGCATGCATCGTCCCACTCGGAACAAAGAAGAAATCCCCTTTTCTCACTGGTACATGTTTTAATAAATCATCCCAGCGTCCCTCTTGAATCATTTCAGCCAATTCTTCTTTCGTTTGCGCATGATGACCATAAATGATTTCTGCTCCTGGCGCGGCATCAATAATATACCAGCACTCGGTCTTACCTAGCTCACCAGCATGATGTTTGCCATATTCGTCATCAGGATGGACTTGAACAGATAAATCATCTTCCGCATCCAAAATCTTCACTAATAACGGGAAAACTTCTTCTGATTGATGACCGAATAATTCTTGATGGTCTTGCCAAAGTTGATCTAAAGTTTGACCTTTGAAAGGACCATTTTCAATCACACTTTTGCCATGGGGATGCGCACTAATTGCCCAATCTTCTCCTATCTTGTCACTAGGAAGTTCAAAACCAAAGACCGTATTTAACCTTGAGCCACCCCAAATTTTTTCTTGAAATACGGGTTTCATAAATAAAGGTTCTACCAAATGAATCACTCTTTCTTGTATAGGTTTACAAACAAGTCCATTATATCACAAATGTCTAGACTTTTTACTTTAATTTTTTTCTTTCAAATAAATCGCGATTAATTCATCTCGTTTTGCCAAATATTCTTGTCTAAAATCATAAGGATGCACGCGGTTAGATAGGAAAATGAAGGCCTGTTGCAACTTGGGATCAATGCATAAAAACGTCCCAGTATAGCCTGTATGGAATAAAAAGCCATAACGCAAATCCCAACCTAATGAATGCTTTCCCGCTTTACTTGGCGTCTGGTCTTGATAAAGCTTAGCAATCGTTTCTCTTTGCAAAAAGGCCCGTCCATCAGGCAATTGCCCCTCATTTAGATACATTAGGGTAAATTTTAATAAGTCGGCTAAATTCGTAAATAGTCCCGCATTACCCGCATGCTCGGCTAAGACTCGAGCTTTAGGATCATGAGTTTGACCGCACAAAGTATCTTCTGTTGCAGCAATCGAATAATGCATATCAAGTGGTGGAAATTGGCTCTCGGTCATCTGCAACGGTTCAAAAATTTCTTCTTTAAAAATAGTTGTGACTGGCTTTTGAAAGATTGCTTCTAACATGAATCCTATCAAAATCGTCCCCGCATCGGTATATTTAACGACTTTTCCTAGATTATCACCCGCTCTTAAAGTCAAATAAGCCTGCATTAATTCCTGTTGATTGAGCTGATCACGATTTGGAATATAAGTCACAATATCAGCTGTATGGGTTAATAAATGTCGTAAAGTTATGCTTTCATCGCCAAAAGCTGGCAGATACTTCTTCAAAGGTTGGTCAATCTCGATGACGCTTTGTTCCATCAATTTTAAAATCATCGTCGTGGTACAAACAACCTTGGTCAAAGAGGCCACATCAAATAATGTCTCTTCCGTCATCACCCGTTTTTTGGGGATTACAGACGCATATCCAAAATGCTTGTGAATCACCTTTTCTTGGTCAATGATTGCGTAACACACCCCTGGAAAGACCTTTTCATTTAGATATTCTTGAATTTTTGCTTGTGTTTTTGAATAAAAATTATCTTGCATATTTCTCCTCTATCTCTTTTCATAAAAAAACGCCTAATTGGTTAGACTATTCATCCGGTAACCAATCAGACGTCTTTGTATGATGCAATTAACGTAAGAACCACCATTCTACACCGACTGGATCATACACCGTTAAAATCTTTTGTTTGCTATCAAGGTAATGTTTTATTTGACTTTCTTGAACATGTTTTAATAATTGTTCGAACTGTTCATCTTTTAATTGAAATTTCAAGAAATCTAAGCCTAAAATTTGATGACTTGGGATTTTTACGTTTTCGGTATCATGCTTGACAATGGAAATTCCAAATTCACCATCAGCTAAGGTTTGAAAAGCAATATTATTTTCATCAAACTCAAAACCTAGTAAATCAGCTAAAAATTGGCATTCTTCTTGGACATCTTGTGCGTGAAGACCAAGTGCCGCAATCCGTGCTTTGCTTGATAATTTTTTATTTGGATCGGCTGAAGTTAATAGTGAAGTTTCGTCAATGCTCACTGTTTCAGGGGTGCGAATCGCTAGCTGATTGCCTTCAGGGTCCACGATGGTAAACTGACATAAATCAGGGGTAAACTCGGCTTGAATGACCGGATATTTAGCATGAACCAAACGTGAATACACAGCCGCAAACTCAGATAAGGTCGGCACTTCCACTTTATAGTAGTTCAGACGCTTCATCTCACCAAAATGCTCTGTTGCACGTGGGCTTTCTTCTAACCAAATGCGCTCATGACTACCATCTTCGGCTACTAAAATCGCTAATTCATTTTCTTCGGTTTTTAACTTAAATCCTAACATCTCACAGTAGAAATTAATCATTTGGTCGCGATTTTTGACACGCAAAGCCACAATACTTAATTGACTACTGGGATCAAAACTAAATACTGACATTGAAACGAGTCCTCCTAAATTCCAATTGGCAAAAAAATTACCACTACTCATCTAAATTCTATTATTTTCATACATATCAAACTGTATAGATTATACTTTGATTCTCTTTCCTCATTCATTGTACTTAGAAATCCTATTTATCGCAAGAAATATGGTTAAAAAATTAAACAAGGCTTGCTAATTCTCATTTTTACCCACGACATTTCACCAATATTTTCAAAGTAAATACTAACCAAATGACCTAAAATATGTTAAAGTAAAAGTACAACACAACGTTTATTTATTGGAGGAAAAACTTATGGAAGATTGCATTTTTTGTAAAATCATTAATGGAGAAATTCCTAGCTATAAAATTTATGAAGATGATATCGTTTATGCCTTTTTAGATATTACCCAAGTGACACCTGGCCATACTTTAGTGGTACCTAAAAAACATACTAAAGATATTTTTGAGTACGATGAAGAATTAGCTTCTCAAGTGTTTGCTCGCATCCCTAAAATTGCGCGTGCCTTGGAAAAAGCTTATCCAGACATGCAAGGATTAAATATTATTAATAACAACCGTGAAGTGGCCTATCAATCAGTTTTCCACTCACATATTCATTTGATTCCTAGATTTAGTCCACATGACGACTTCTCAATGCACTTTGGCAACCACCAAGACCAATACAACCCAACCTTAATGGAAGCCATCGCCAAAAGAATCAGAGAAAGCTTTGAATAAAGTATAAGGTTGTCCAACACGTCGGGAAAGTCCAAGAAGTAAAGACTTTCCCAGACGAGAATGTCTTACGCCGAAGTAGCTAGTCGATTTACACCGTCAAATAAGGTTGTGAAGCAGCTCGCCCAGACATGAAGAAATTCGTGTGTTTACCTACCACTGCAAAAATCGGATGAAAGGAGATTTTTGCAAGTGGGAGGGCGAATTTCACAATGTCTAGCTGCTGAACACCGTGAATCTAAGGTTGTAAATCGACTTGGTCAGCTACGAGCGGATAAGATTGTCCAACACGTCGGGAAAGTCCGAGAAGTAAAGACTTTCCCAGACGGGGTGGCTTATACGCCGAAGTAGCTAGTCGATTTACACCGTCAAATAAGGTTGTGAGAAGGGTCGATCAGCTAGTATTAATTATCTAGGAAAGGATGAGTGCAGTGAAAGGATTTTTAAAGGGGTTACTTTTTGGTTCAGCAGTTGGTGGTATCGTGACCTTACTAACAACGGAAAAAAGTGGTAAGGAAAATCGAGAGGCGATCAAAGAAACCGTGGATGAATCCATGTCTAAAATCAATGACGTAACCACGAGTTATCAACGAGTGCAAGAAAATCAAATCATCTTACAAGAAACCATGGACCAAACCATCCCAGCTTTCAAAGAAGGGATTGAAAAAGATTTAGCTGCCTTTGAATTCCAAGTTCAGCCTCGTCTTGCTAGAATCAAAGAACAGCTAGAAACATTACAATCGCACCTTGAAGCAAAAGAATAAATCATAAAAATACGCTCACTAACTATTCAATGACAAATAGCTAGTGAGCGTTCCTGCTTCATTTTATTTTTTATCACAAAAAAAAGCCACCTAATGCCAATCACAGCACTAGGTAGCCTTTGTTCAACGATTATTTAGATTCTGAAGTTGAAGTAGAAGATTCTTTTGTTTCTTCTTTACTTGAACTTGATGATTCTTTTGTTTCTGATTTGGAAGAAGATGATTTAGTCTTTGATGATGAACTTGTCTTCGTTGCATCAATGTAAGTAGATAATACATCTGCAAAAGTCTTATCTTTAATCTTCACATTAGCTTTCTTCAATTCTTCACCAATTGTTTTTGTCACAAAGGTAGAATCATTTAATTTGTTATCAGTAGCAATCTTCTTCAAAGTCTTTTTGTACTTATCCATGTCGTTCCCTTTTGCTTGGTTTTTCACCATTTTAACGACATAGTAAGAAGTTTGATAAGTAGATGCATCAGTTACAGCGATTGGTTCAGCTGAAATTTCGCCATCTTTTAACGCAAAGGCAGCTGATTTCACTTCTGTAGGTACATCTGAACTTGTAGAATCAAATTTCACATCTTTGCCTTTATTGCTTGTTGCGATTGATTTTTCTTTCGCAATTTTTGCAAAGTCTGCGCCCTCTTTCTTCGCTTCTTCAATCACTTGTTTCGCTTCATCTTCACTTGAAACTTGGATGAATTGTGCAGTGACTTCTGGATGGAATGAATCCCAAGCAGTCTTATAATCTGCATCTGTTAATTTCACGTGTGCTTTCAAACCAGCGTCTAAAGCTAATTGTTGACGAATGGTTTTTTTGAAGCTTTCTTTTGTATAGCCAGCAGCTTTTAATTGAGATTCGAAGCTATCACCATATTGTTTCGCTTGTTCTTTGTATTTTGCATCGACTTGTTTATCGGTTACTTTATCGCCATATGCTTTGTCAAATACATCATAAATAATCATGCTACGAACCACGCTTTGGCTAGTAGAATTTGATTTAATTTCATTATAGAAATCTTGAACAGTAATGGTTTGGCCTTTCATTGAGGCGATAGTTTGATCAGAGTCTTTGGAACAAGCTGCTAAACCTAAAACAGAAACAGCCGCCAAAGTAGCTAATAATGCTTTTTTCTTCATAACTAAATTAACACTCCTAAATTCTTTTTCGAGTTCACAAGTCTTACTATACCACAAATCCACCAAAATAATAGACTTTTAAAAACATATTTCATAAAAATTTCAAAAATAAGCTTTTCTTAATGATTAGTTTAAGTTTGGTACATAAAAACTACGATTATCCATACCAAAAATGCGGTCCGTGTATTCGCCTGGTGTTGTTTGACGAATCGAAGTCAACATCATTTGCATCGAAGCATCGATATTATCAATTTGATGTAAAATTTCGGCCTCCATAATTCTTGGACGCACTGGAGAACCATATTCTAATAACCCGTGATGACTTAAAACCATATGACGTAAAAGGACAATCTCTTCTTTATTTGGATCTAGTTTTAATTCCATACATGCTTGGGTGATTTCTTCATCGATTAAGACTAAATGCCCAATCAAATTACCAGCCACCGTATATTCTGTCGTCATCGCTCCACTTAATTCCAATACTTTACCTAAATCATGCAAAATAATTCCGGCATATAGCAGTGAAGCATTTAACTCAGGATAAATATCAACGAGTGAATGCCCAATTTTTAGCATCGTTACGGTATGATAAGCGAGTCCGCCTGAAAAAGCATGATGATTTTTCTTCGCAGCCGGAAATTCAAAGAAAGCTTTCTTATACTTACTTAAAAGATGGCGGACAATCCGATTCCAACTTGGATTTAAAATTTCAAAAATCGTTTTACCAATGTAATCTTCCATTACTTCTCTTTTCATCGGTGCGCGTTCCATATAAAGATTAGGATCACTAGGCTCTTCTAACTTAGCCAAGCGTAAATGTAAAATTTTCACCTGAGGATTGCCATTATAGATTTCGCGCTTGCCGTTTAAAAAGACTACTCTGCCTGCTTCAAAACGGGTAATTTCTTCTTCAGAGGCATCCCAAAACTTGCCATCAATCGTGCCAGATGTATCTTGGAACGTAAAAGCAATAAATTTCTTGCCATTTTTAGCCATCCGTACATCGGCATTTTTAATCAAAGCAAAGAGTTGCATTTCTTCATCGACTTGATATTCTTTGATTTTTTTCATCTGCACATTCCTTCTTTCTTAAGATAATGGTTTGACTACTTGATGAAGTTCTTGATAATAGCTTACCATTTCTCGGTCCGAAGATAAACAAATCACTTGATACTCTTTCGCAAATTCTGCTAAAAGTTGTGCCAAAGACCGTTTGCGCTGACTATCATAATGTAGCCACCCATCGTCAATCACCACTGGACTAATATTTTTTTGTTGCATCGCTAAATAAGCAAATCGCAAGGCCATAATCAATTGGTCTTTAGTCCCGGTAGAAAGCTGATAGATAGACTGTTGATTGACAAATAACTCATTTTCTTTCATCTGAATTTTATCATAACGTTGATTGGTTAAGATTTGCATAAAATGCCCCGCTTGTTCGAATAAAAAAGGGAGCTGTGATTCAGAAAGTTGATCAGCCATGAATTGAAGTTGCTTTCCAATGACAAAATGCACACTCCATTCATAGATTAGTTCTTGAATTTCCGACTTTAATTGCGCTTCTTTTTGATAGAGTTCTGGCAAGGTTAAGTCGTTCATCTGTTGGGCAAGGCTGACTTCAATTTGTTTGATTTGCGTCAAATTTTGATCTTTTTGTACTTGTAGTTGGGTTTCTTGCCTTAAAATTTCTTGTTCTTGACTCACTAATTGCTCTTTTGTCATAGAATCTGGATACAACCCTTTTAACATTTGCGCTAATTCTGTTTTGCGTTTTACTTGGCTTGCTCGTTCTTGCATTTGCCTAAACCATAACGGCAGGTCAGATACCTGTTGGATTTGATATTTAGCCAATAAAGTCTGATTTTGTTTTAACAAATCTTGCTGCGCTTGTCGTTTTTGACTGATTTGTTCCATGATTTGTGTCACTGGATGAGCCGCACGCGCTATTTTTTCCTGCTGCATTTCTTCTTTAAATTGGCGAATTTTCCCTAACTGCTCGGCTATTGATAAATTTGCAATCGGCAACCATTCATACAAAAAGTCCGCTGTTTTCCGAAATTGGGCCATATTTTGATCAAGTTGCGCCAATTTAGCACGTAAAGTTTGTCGCTGTTGCTGCGCGTTTTTGCTTATCTGAGCTGCTTGATCCCGCTTAGCTAACTCTTGAATGAAAGAAACATGATCCAAATACTTTAAATCGAGCGGTAATTGACTGCGTAGTGCTTGAAACTTCTCTTGCATTGTCCCTTGTTCTTCCAAAAGATTTTGATAGGCTTGATTTTTCTCATCTAAATCTTGTAAATAAAGACGCCACTGCTGCTTGATTGGTTCGCTATCTGAAGCACGATAAACCCGTACATAAAGAAGTCCTGCCAAAAAAATCGTCAATACAAAGACTAAGCCACCAAATAAAGGCGAGAATTTCATAAGCAATAAACTAAGCAATACACCCACCATTCCCGTAATGATTAGTGGTTTAGGACTGGTTGTCGCTTTTGTTTGGGCAAAGAGTTCAGGATGTTGCCGCTCGAACTGATTTAATTTTGCTTCAGCGACTTGTTGATTGTGTTGCGCACTAGTGAGTTGACTCGTCAAGGTTGCTAGCTGGGACTGGATTTGCGTATACTGAGTAACAAATTCTTGCGAGACTGTTTCTTGTTCTTTTGTGTTATCAGGAAGTTGCGCTAATTGCTGCGTGATTTGTTTATGCGCCTGAATATCTTGATATAGCGTCCCTTCACTTTGCAACAAATGGTCGATTTGTTCTTCATGATCTAAATAAAATAAATAGCGTTTGGATAATTGCTTTTGCTCGAGTTGTGACAATCGACTTTCCAAGACTTGAATATCTTGATTCAACTGTTGACTTTGCTGCATAAATTGCTGTAACACTTGGACATCTGCATCATCAGCTAACTGTAAATCCTTTTGCTGCAAAGATTGGTATTCTTCAAATAGTGAAAAATGTGTTTGCTGTTGCTTGATTTGTTGGGCTTGTTTTTGCAAAGATAGCCATTGTTTTTGTAAATCTTTCTGTGCATTTTTCAACGTCTGTAGCTGCTGAGACTGAGCGGCTAACTCTTTTTGTTTTTCGGCTAAGGTATGGATATTTGCCTGTAACGCTTGATACTCCGCCAATTTTTGGTTCAATGGCAAGACCCGTCCTCTTGAAGTAAAGATTTTATTCCGCTCTTTTTCTTCTTGCTCGGCCTGTAGAAATAATTGCTGACTACCAGTAATGCCCAATGATAACAAAGCAGACTGCAAATATTTTTCATCTAATTGGGTGATTTGCTGTAACTGTTCTTGATCAAACGTAAAGACTTGTTCAAATAATTGACTATCTAAAGGGGCTAAACGCTTTTGTAGATAACTTTCGGGAAAAATTTCGTCCCCAATAATTACCGTTGCTTTGCCTTTATTGAGGTGTTTCATCCGCTCAATCCGCAAAACTTCGCCATCAATTTCAATTTCCAACGCGCCCCCATAATAGGCATGGTTGGTTTCATAATCACGCTTTCTTTTTTGTTTTTTAGGAAAGCCAAATAACATCGCCTTGATGAAATGATAAAGAGTAGATTTTCCAGCTTCATTTGCACCAAAAATTAACTGATTGCCTGCTGTAAAGTCAAAGCTAAACTGACGATATTTACCAAATTCCGTAATTTCTGCTTTTAATAGTTTCATCTGTTATTCCTTTTCTTCTGCGCCATAACCTAAATTTTCTCGTGCCTGTCTCATCACTTCTGGAATCAATTCTTCTAAAGAAACGAAACCTAATAGCCCGTTTTTCGCTAATTCCTCCGTTAACTGTTTCGCCAAGACTTCTGAGGCAAATGCTTGACTTGAAAGCATAGAAGGCAAGATAGTAGGACTCGTCTTTTGTTCTTCATGGTCGATAACTATTTCATAAACAAAGACATCTTTTTGGGCACGCTGTAATTGCGCATTTAAATAATCTAGTATTTCCAAGCGAGTGGCAGCTGAATATTCTAGTAACTGTTGCTCTGATAAATGATACCAATGAAGTTGATAAAAGCCTGGTGATACTGCTGAAAATTTTGCCATTAAATCAGCCAACACTTGGATACGTTGACTTTGAACAGGCATATGATAATCCACTTGACCAAAACTAAGACTTGCAACATGAGAGGGCGTGAAATGACAACTTTGAGGCGTTAATTCGACTAACAGCACACCTGTAGCTACTTCTTTTTTCGTATGTCCTTGTGGCGTACCTGGATACACAATGGCCGGCTGTTCATTTAAAATCGTCGGTACATGAATATGCCCCAATGCCCAATAATCATAGCCCTTACTTACTAGTTCCGAAATTTGAAAAGGTGCATATTTGCCTGCCTGTTGCCCGTGATAAAGGCCAATATGATAATCACAATCCACCGCTTTATACGGAAACTCGATATCCTTTCTTGCTTCAATCCACGGCTGACAATAACTAAAGCCGCTAAAAGCCACACGTTCATTTGACTTAGTTGTCAACGTCAGTGTCGAGACTGCTTCTTCGGTAAACAAATGAACATTTTCCGGAAAGTCAAACCAATAACGCTGTGGGGTATAATAATCATGATTGCCAAAACACATCACGACCTCAATTCCTTCTTTTTCAAGTCGTTGCAACGCCTGACAAAAAATATTTTGAATATATAAACTTGGCTGATTCTGATGGAACGTATCTCCTGCTAAAAGGACAAAATCCACTTGCTTTTCAATCGCTAAATCAACTATTCTTTGCCACACTTCTTGATTCACTGTAAGTAACGATTGCTGCCATTTGCTCAATTGTGGCATCCCTTCAAAGCTACGATCCAAATGCAAATCCGCACAATGTAAAAAACGAACCATTCTTCTTTTTCCTTCAATTTTTTCTTTCATTGTACCATTAATAATAGCAAAAGTCACATTTTAAACGAAAATTTGTTCGCTATTTTAGATACAAAAAAACATATCTCTACTGAATCTTCAAACAGCAAAGATATGTTTTTTTCTTTTTTTAAATTAAATGGAAAGTAAGCGCAACACCAAAGCAAAGAAAAACAATGCCCATCAAACCACCACTGTATAAGCCAAGTGGTAGAAAAGCTGAGGTACTTTTATTTCCATGCTTTTTCGTGTAAACAAATACATTTCGTGTTGCATATAGTTGATAACAGCCTAATAACAATAATACAATCCCTGCAATCGTTTCAAACATTTTTCATGCCTTCTTTCAATATTAGAACCATTTTGTATCCGCTGCTCTTTGCAAAGTGAACGGACCAAACGTTGCTTCAATCGTTACATCCTTATCGCTAAGAGCGGTTTTTGCTTTAAACTCTTTTTCAAAAACAACCGGATCAGCAATTGGTAATTCATTTGATTTTAAAATGAGTACATAATGTCTAGGTAAAGGATTTAACCAAGTACCAAATTCACTCAACTCAGCCAATGCTAATTCTGGAACACTTTCAGCCAAAATAATTTTGTATTGTCTCATATGTAAAACATCATTCATCCTAACAACATCTCCAATTTGAATATTTTTTCTTATACTAATTTATTATAACCTAAAAGATTCCATGTATATTTTAGGTCATATCCTGCTCGCTAATGACTTGGTAACTTTTCGCAAACTGTTTTGGGGAGAGTACTTTCCGATTAGTTATATCTATGACATCGCCTGGAAAACCAAGCGTATACATCGAATAACCTAAGAATCCACCACAGCCAAGTGACCCAGTTGCCCCTTCTTTGATATTTTGACTAACGGAAGGTGAGATACCAGCTAGCAAAATTCGCAGATGGTTGTCTATCCAAACCAAATAGTTTTTCGCAAACGCATCTTTCACCCAAGTTGGTTGAGGCCCTTTGCGACTAATTTGCCAGATTTCAACTATTTTTCCTGTTTTATCCCTTGCTCGCATAAATAATCCTCTCACCTTCGTTTTCTAAACAAGTGATGTAATATAGTTAGTAAACCCTCTGACAATTTAGCTTTATCACTTATTAAGAAATTCACTTACTGGTATAATCTTAACATTTATAAGCGTTTTCTTCATGGTTCTAAGGACTGATTTTTTATGTGCTGAAAAAACTCCCAATAGCCAATGCCTAAACCTTGCCTATTAGGAGAATGAATTAATAACCATAACGAATTTGTGATAAACGACTTAATTCTTTTATTTTTTCTGATTGACTAGCTGTTAATTCAATCCCATTATCAACCAACACTTTCGAAACTTCAATATTCATCCTACTTAAAATAAACGGAATGGATGAAGGCTCTTTTATTAATTCTTCTCGGTAAGATAATAGCACTTTTTGAACAGGCAATTTTTTAGATTCGCTATCAAGATCTTTTATTAATGCTTCAAGAATCATAATCGCCTCATTTTTACGTTCTTTTCCACCTGAAAACCATTTAACACTCATAATATCCCTCTCTTAATACCTTTAATTTTGAAACTAGTATGATTCCTAACTGTTATATCTTTCTTGTCAAAAATAAAATGCTAGTAATCATGTGCGTTAATTAAATTTCATAGAGATTATATATAATTCTTCAAACTAATTAAATACCATTTACCTAATTTGTCATTTTTTTACTCAGTCGGTATATTTAATCGCTTACTTACATCAAATCATAATACAATCATATTTACTTAAATCAAATGAAAAATCAACGATAGTCCAAATCCAACTAAAGTAATTCCAAAAACACTACCACTATACAATCCAAATGGTAAAAATGGTGAAATATTTTTATTCCCATGTTTCTTTGTATATTTAACTACATTATAAACAACATAAAATTCATACATTCCAAGTACGATAAGCATAATACCCACAATCATTTCTAACATCCACATCTACCCACTTTCAAATTTTCATCGGAATAGTATATAAAGTCATATATGCACACCTCTTTACCACTTATCTATTTAGCTACATCATTCCTACACCATCATTATAAAACGTTTTCTTTTATGTTGTTCTATTTTTTCCTAAGATGCATTCTTTTTTACCTAACTTGTACAAAATTTAAAATATAAAAAAAGAGTATCCATTCTTAAGCCATCATCATTGACCAAGAAAAGATACTCATTATTAATTAAGTAATTTTGTACGCAAAGTTCTAAAGTATTTTCTAGCTACTGGACAAGAAATGCCTGCTTCAAAATATACGCAATTATCTTGTCGACTAACCTCGATTACATTATTCAAATTTAACACTACACTATTATGACATCTAAACAACCGATCATCCATTTTTTCAATTTCTTTTAAACTACCATAAAATTCTAATATTCTATTTTTGGAGTTAAGCTTAATGCGATGATTAGCTATTGTCTCAAAGTAATATATATCCTTATAGGGTAGTTTAATCGTTCTTTTCGGTAATACAAGAATGAAATCATCTTCATCATCAGAAACGTCATAGTTATCATAAACATATTGTATAGATTCCTCTACTCGTTTGATCATCTCGGGGTCGCTTTTGTCAATAAAATCTAATGCACTTACTTTGTACTTATACGTAATCGGAGCGAATTCAGAATGGGTAGTCACAAACACAATTGTACCGCGATTATCTAGCTTTCGTATTTCTTGAGCAATTTCTAACCCTTTTTTGCTTTCATTTTTGATGTCAATATCTAAAAAGTAAAGCTGATCAGCACTTTCAGATTCAATATTCTGGATTAATTCACTCACTTTAGCTGTATCTACGACGTCAATAGTCATCTTTTTACGTAGCGCATACTCTTCAATAATACGTACTAAACGTCGGCGCTGCATCAGATTATCCTCTAATATGAATACTTTCACTCTTCTATTCCTTCCATCACTAATCTTTGCGTAAACACACCATTCTCTAACTCCGTTTCAAGATAACAATTACTATACTGAGTTAAGATTTCATCTACATTACTCAATCCAATTCCCCGATTTTTTCCTTTAGTTGTATATCCCGGTTTCTTTAGTTGATTAATGTTAACTGAAGTAAGTAATGTGCTATTGCTTACGATAAAAATAATATCTCCTTGATTTACAAATAGGGCAATAGAAATTTTAGGAGTAACCGTACGTTTAGCTTCCTCAATCGCATTATCCATTAAAATTGAGAAAATACGAATAAAATGTAAACTAGACATCGATAATCGAGGTATTTCTTCTTTAATTTCAACATCAACAGCCACTTTACGATCTCTTGCCTGTGTAATCTTCCAAAACATCACACTCTTAACTGCAGAATCATGAATATTCGCCAATTCATTGACATTAGTAGCCTCAATTTGTCTGACTAAACGAACATCAGCAGAAGCTAAAGTCTCTTGATAGACTTGCTTAATCTGCTCAATATCCTCACTATCGATACTTTCTTGTAAACTCAATAATACATTTTGATAATCATGGCGAAACCCCCGCAAAGTCTGATACATTTTCTCAATTTCTTCTGTATAAACCGCTAAATTATCTAACTGAGTTTTCTGTAACTGATTGATTTCTTCTTTGGCGGCAAGTTGAGATTTAAAAGTAGAAAATATAAAAATGATAATAAATATAAAAGTAAATAGCAAGACAATGTACCTTACATATCCTATAATCTCCGCATTATTTGCAGTATAAAAGTAAAAAGATAGTTCACAAATATAAATAATAAGTAAGATACAATCAACCAATTTTATATTACTAGCAAGCAATTTTTCTTTTAAATACACATCTATAGGATTTACCCATATAATCCACTTATGAGTTAAAATTGTTAGTATTCCACCTGAAATCACAATTATTGGTGCCAATATTGATTCATTTGGATGATACCAAAATGATGTAAATAAAATTTTAACTAACGAATTATAAAGCCAAAACATCAGAAAACCTATATTAAAACTATAGAAACTATTAAATAATTTAACAAATAAAGACGATTTAGTTCTGTAATTTTTTTTATATTGAAAAATAAAAGTTATAACGGGATATATGCATAAACCTAGTAAGCCAACATTTGAAATAAAAATTAATAAATACACACCTATAACATAGGTAGTTATTAGTTTTGCAATCATTCTTTTTGAAAAATCAACTTCAGAAATATCTAAAAAAATAATTGTCCATGAAAAACTTTGAAATACTAGAACTAAAGCAAATGATATTATTAAATTCATAAAATAAGGCATGATTTTAGAAAGAATTGAGTAGTTGTTTCAAAGTCTTATTAATTTTTTCTATATATGACATTCCGCCTTTTATCAAATTTAACTCGTCTTTATTTAATTTTCTATAGTTATTTGCAAACGCGATTTTTATGTTGAAATCTTTTTTTCTCATACTTACCTCCAATTTTATCGTACTAAAACCATGTGCTATCTACAGCGCGTTGAAAATTAAATGGTCCATAAGTTGCTTCAATTTTTGCATCTGAAATAGATAAACCTGTTTTTAGCCTAAATTCTTTTTCAAAAACATCTGGATTTGCAATGGGTAGATTATTGGATTTCAAAACAAGGATATAATGCTTTACTGAGGGATGCATCCAAATACCGAAATGCCTTAACTCATTCATCGATAATTCATCTACCTCATCAGATAAAGTAATTTTATACTGACGAATTTTTAATGCATCATTTATCTTCATGTCTATACCTCCAATATTTCTTTTTCCTTCTTAAGTAATTCTATCTCAGTCAAAATCAAATTACAATCATTTTCACAAAGTACAGAATTTTAAAATATCTAGTATAACTAATCTCAAAATTCCATTTCACAACACTTTATTTCCGTATTACCTATAAATAAATGTAGATTTTCTTCATATAATTCGACTATTTTTTCGTTTGAGCTCAACGTGTAATTATTATATTCGAAATTCATCATTTTATCCTTTTTTTTACCTAATTTCCCTACTTTTTTACCTAACTAAACAAAAAAACTCCCAATAGCCAATGCCTAAACCTTGCCTATTAGGAGAATGAATTAATAACCATAACGAATATTTGATAATTGACTTAATTCTTTCAATTGTCCCGCTGGTTTTTCTGATAAAGTGATGCCATGATCAAGCAAAACCTTTGAAACTTCAATGTTGAAACGACTTAAGATATAAGGAATAGCTGACTGTTCTTTGATCAACTCTTCATGATAGCTAACTAACATCTTACGCAAAGGTTCTAAATGGGCTTCATTCGGTAACTCTGCCATCAAGCTTTCGATTAATTTCATCGCTTCTTTCTTACGTTCTGCACCACCAGCATACCATTTTAAATCAGACATAATATCGCCTCCAAAAACAACCCGCTAACCAAACTCGTTAGCGTTAAATAAATGATTCACAAAAGAATTATATAACGCTGCTTATCGAGTATAAATATTTCGGTAATCGGTTTTAGATATTCTTAAATTTTGGATATATGGTTAGCTAATATTTCTGGATTAGTTAACATAAGTAAATGATTATCTGGTGTAATTTTTTCATAAGGTATTGGTAACGCTATGCTAGAATATACTATAAGTTGATTTACTTGCTGCCTTATTTTAGCCAAAGTATTTTTTACTGAATAATTCAAATAGCAACGAAGATAAGAAATCATATTCTCATTACTTAATTTCGTATGATACCTTTCTTGATAAAAAGACAAGTTATGGTTCAAAATTTTTAATAGCTTCATATCCTGTTGTTCATTTTCCTCAAGCATCCGATTATAGTAATCTTGCAAAGTGGCATATTGGTTTGTTGGTAATTGATCGGCTAATTGATTAAGTTCGTCATTTGTTGGCAATGTTTCAAATCCGTCAATTAATATAAGCTGATGACACTGTTGATTATGTGTACTCAAATAATGGCCTACCACCACTACCCCAAAAGAAGCAGCAACTACTATTCCATCGGGCTTCAAACGACACAATTCATAGGATAGTTTTTCTTCAATTTTTTCTAGATTCACTTGTTCATAAGAATGATCTAAAAAATCTAAAAAGGCCACTTCTTTTTCCTCAAACAATGGGCAAATTTTATCCCAAATATGTCGACTCCATCCCAATGGTGAAACAAATAATACATCTAAATCTGGTTTCGACACAAAACAACCTCCTCCGAATATAAAAATCCCACTAAAATTAGACTAAGCGTGGCAGCTAGCTCTTTTTAGTGGGAAAATATTTTATTGATACAAATCATTCACTGGTTTTAAGACAATGCGGTTTAATTCATTGATTAATTGGCTAAAAGCTTGTTCTTTCATCATAACATCTGAAACCAATGAATCGCCTTGCATCTTAGTCGTTAAATCTTCAGCTTTGTGTGCATCGGCATCTGATAATTCTTCACCAGCCATCATTTTTTGTTGCATCGATTGTTGGAAGGCTTGGAACTCTTTGAATAAATCATAAGACGCTTTATTTTCTTTTAAAGCTTTAACTGCTTGCTCCAATGCTTTAAATTGTTCTGTTTGGCGAATTTCACGTTCTAATTGATTCGCTGTATCGTAAATATTAATCATTTTTTATCCTCCAATGTTTTTTAATTCCGTTTTCATTGTAACATATCTAAGGCATTTAGGCACGAAGGAATTTTAATTATTTCCTTGTATTTTTTCTACCAAGCCACCAAATAGATTATTAAAGCCTTCTTTGACTTTCTGACCAAATGTTTCCAATCCTTCTTTGGCTTGAGCAGCAAAATCATCGACTTGTTTTTTCACCGATGGTTGGTTCGCGTCTTGTGCTTCTTCGGGACTCATCACTTTACCACCTGTCTGATAAGCATCGACTACAGCAAAGGCAGTATTTTTCGTATAAGGTAAAATCCCTTGGGCTTGAGCTTTAAAGACTTGGCCCACGCCTTGACCACTCGTTGAAGTTAGATAGTGCTGTGTAGTCGTTTTTTCATAACCCAACCATGTCGAAATCACCACATCAGGCGTGTAACCGACAATCCATTGGTCATTGACTTTGCTAGCATCAAAATTCGTTTCCGTCGTTCCGGTTTTGCCTGCTACTTGATAATTATAAGGTTGTGCATTAACGGCCGTACCATTAGAAAAGACACCTAACAACATACTCGTCATTTCATTGGCTGTACTTTCTGAAATCACTCGTGTGCCTTTCTTACCCGTATTATCCACAATGACGGCACCTGTCGCATCGATAATTTTCGCAATAAAGTGACTTTCATAATACGTTCCCCCATTTGCAAAGGTTGCGTAGGCACTTGCCATCGTTAGCGGACTCTCTCCATAACGCAAGCCACCTAAAGCCAAGCCCCAGTATCGGTCTTTATCGTCCAATGACAGACCAAATTCCTTTGCTTTTTTGAATCCTTTATCTAAGCCGATTTCATGTAATAACCAAACCGCTGGTAAATTCAAACTTTGGGCTACAGCTTGATACATTGGAACTTCCCCAGCATAGGTGCCATCATAGTTTTTCGCTTCATAAAAGTCTAAAGGCTCATCTTTTAAGAGACTGTCAGGATGGTACCCTGATTCTAAAGCCGCTGCATAGACACTTAATGGTTTTATTGTCGAACCAGGCGAGCGTTTCATTTGAGTCGCAAAGTTATAACCCAAAAAGGTGTACTCTCCTCTACGTCCAACAACGGCTTCTACCCCACCATTATCAGGATTAATCGCCACAGATGCTGACTGAACCATCGTACCATCTGGCGCATTTTCTGGAAAATAACTATCTTCTTCATAAACCGACTGCATTTGGCGTTGGTAATTTGGATCGAGATAAGTATAAATCTTGTAGCCATTTTTCATAATATCTTGTAACTTCAAATGATATTTATTCGTGGCTTCGTTAATTACCGCATCAAAATAATACGGATAAGCATAATCGCTTTGGTTTTGTGTATAAGTATCATTTAAAAGATTAGCCAAATTGACTTGTTGTGCTTGAGTCGCTTCTTGTTGACTAATTTTTTGATTGCTTACCATCAATTCTAAGACCGTATCACGCCGATTCGTAGCATTTTCTAGGTGGTCAAGCGGATTATAAATCGATGGTCCTTTTAACATACCAACTAGACAAGCCGCTTCAGACAAATTTAAATCTTTCGCATCGACACCAAAATATTTTTTCGCCGCATCTTGAATGCCCCATACCCCATTCCCAAAATAAGAAGAGTTCAAATACATGGTCAAAATTTCATCTTTTGAATATTTTTTCTCAATTTCAATGGCTAGAAATATTTCTTTTGCTTTCCGATTTAACGTTTGGTCTAGCGTTAAATAAGCATTTTTGGCTAGCTGTTGGGTAATCGTACTCCCACCACCGCCTTCAGTTGAACGGTTAACAACCATCCGCACCATCGCCCGACCAATCCCCTTGATATCAAATCCATGGTGCTGATAAAAACGACGGTCCTCAGTGGAAATCAAAGCATCTACCACGTAAGGCGAAATCTGTGACAACTCGACATAATTTCCTTTTTGTGAATGGAGACGGCCTGCTTCTTCCCCTTTATAATCATAAATAATAGTCGATTGCTTTAACCCTGCTTCTAATTCCGAAACTTTAGTACTCTTCGCAACAAAAAAGAGATAAACACTTGCCGCTAAGGTCGCAATCATTACTAACAAGATTAAAATTTTATTGATATGATATTTCCGCCAGACACGTTTCCGCCAGGCCGAAAATTGCTGCCAATAAGGCGAAAACCATGTCCAAAAACGAGAAAATCCTGTCTTTATTTTAGATCCGATTGTTTTAAAATCCATAACATTTCCTTTCGATTAAACTTTTCATTGCCATTTTGTCAAAGCTATTTTACCATTGATATATGAAAAATAGTTTGCAAAAGGCTTAAGTTTTTCAAAAATCAGCCCAAAGTAGGAAAGGAATACCTATGCAATATGATATTCAATTACCGATAGATTTTACTCCTTGCACCATTCGCGAAGTCTTAGAAGAGCAATGGTTGGTGCCACGAAAAGTCCGCCATTTTCTAAGAGTGCGTAAAAATGTCTTACTAAATGGTGAGGTCGCCATGTTTCATCAAATGGTCCAACCTCTAGATACGCTCACATTAATTATAGAAGAGGAAGATTACCAATACCAAAAAGTCCAACTCGGTCAAGCACAAAATGTCACGGTACTGTATGAGGATGAACATATGATTGTAGTGGATAAAAAAATCGGTATCAAAACCCATCCCAATCAGCCTAACGAAAATGGCACTTTACAAAATGATGTGGCGGCCTATCTAGCACAACAAGGAGAAGGTGCTTTTCCCCATGTTGTACACCGCTTAGATAAAGAAACAACCGGACTCGTGCTTTTTGCGAAAAATCCATTTGTTTTGCCAATTCTGGGGCGCTTACTTGAACAAAAAGAAATCTTTCGTAAATATCAGGCAATTGTTGAAGGACGGCTGGATAAAGATCTGACCATTCGAAAAAAAATTGGTCGCCATCGCCATGATCGTCGGAAACGGACCATCGATGAACGCAATGGACAAGAAGCCATTACGCATGTCAAAGTGCAGCAAGCAAACAAAAACCAGTCACAAATCTATTGTATCCTAGAAACTGGCCGCACCCATCAAATTAGGGTCCACCTAGCAAGCATCCAACATCCAATTGTCGGTGATCCTTTGTATAATGAACATTCCCGTGCCAAACGTTTGATGCTTCATGCATATCAAATGCACCTGACCCATCCATTTACCAAGGAGAAATTAAAAATTACTTCTACGTCAAAGTTATTTTAAAATGATTGCAAAAAGCTCTTTGTTGCACGCATAAGTTGCATAAAACAAAGAGCTTTACTTTTGTTATTTAATATAATCAGATTATTGATACCCTAATATAGAATAGGTTCGCTGAATACCATAAGTGAAACACTAGGATTAGTCAAAACTCCCCCAATAGCTCGTGCGTCGATGTCCAACACACTTTCCGCTTGCAAGATAACCATAAGTACCATCCGCCCGTGGCTGTCGTAACCACACATAGCCATCTTTGTAACCATACGCATCATACTGAATATATGAGCCCGTATCTAATAATGCGATTTTATCTGATTGAACAGTTGGAGCTGTACGTAGATAGATAGGGGTATTCGTAATAAAGTGCCATTTTTCCGAAATCCACTGAATGTCTGCAGCTGGTTTTGAAACTTGAGCGCTTATTTTAGGTTGAAAGGATGAGGTTTTTTGATCTAAACGGTAAACATACCACCCCATGCGATACGGACAGGCAGTCGCTTCATTTTCGATGAACACACCATTAACGCTATCACTTTTCCATGTACAGTGAATAATTTGGGTGTTGCTGATGAAAATCACTACATGTCCTGCAACGCCGCCTGACTTGCCTTTTTCTCCAAAGATAACAATGTCTCCCCTTTTAGCGTTCCACTCTTTATTATGTGAGATAAATCTAAAACCATTTTTTATTAGCCAATCGTGCATGCTGTCCGTATTTACCACCCAGCCAGCGTCTGAGGCACCTGCTTTTCTTAATGCCGCATAAACCGTCCCACTACAATCACCCGTACCATCTGCTCCTGTTCGCGAATAATCCATGCTGTAACGGATATTTTTTGCCCTCAAACCATACATGTAATCGATGGCTGTATCCATATCAATCATTTTTCATCCTCCCCTTTTCCAAGCAATTTCGTAATAGGACCTAATAGATTAGTATCAATCCCGGCATGTTTGAGATTTTCATTGATAGAGACTAATTCGTTGTAGGTTTCTAGCAAATAAATACCAATAATAACCGTTGTACTCACTACATTAGGCAAGACAATGGTTAGCGGCACAATGACAATTAACACCAGTAAAATCTGAACTTTTTTCAAAATACCATCGCCAATTTTTTTACTATTAATGTTTCGATTGATTTTCGCTTGAATTAACCCGGTGATAACATCCACACCCATTAAAAGTAAAATAAAAATCAACCATACTAAAATCTGACCATAATCATCCGCCATCAACTGCTTCATCCAATAAATGATTTGCATATTTATCACCCTTACTTTCCTTTAAACAATGATGAGACTAAACAACGTTGTCATCTATAATAACGAAGAAAGTAAGGGAAATGTCAAAAAAAAAATCAACTTACCTTAAAAAAGATAAGCTGATTGTAAAATTTTAGTTTTGACCATAGTACGCATTAGCTCCATGTTTACGATAATAATGTTTATCCAACAAATATTGGTCAATTCTAGCAATTTTAGGACTTAATTGTTCAGTAACCGTTGCCATTTTAGCTACTTCATCTAATACAATGCTATTTTGAACAGCCTTAGTGACATTTTCTCCCCAGGTAAATGGACCATGACCGCTCACTAGAACTGCCGGACAAGCCAGTGGATCTAACTGTCTTTCTTTAAAAGTTTCAACAATTACATCACCCGTTGCCTCTTCATAGCGTTGGTTAATTTCCTCTTCTGTTAAGTCACGTGTACAAGGAACATTGCCATAGAAAGTATCCGCATGCGTTGTACCATAAGCAGGAATATCACGTTTTGCTTGGGCCCATTGAACGGAATGAACAGAATGTGTATGAACAATCGCACCAATTATACGAAGAAAATTGGCAAACGAAAAAACCAAAGAAACGAAAATGTAGACGAAAAACTGCTTAAAGCCTTCTCTCAATCGCACTCAAAGTGTAACAGATGGCTTTATCAGCTGTTCGTACATAAGCGTCGATTGAAGAAAGAAAATAAAAAAAGAGAGAAAGCATTCATAAAATAACTTTCTCTCCAATCGGCTTAATTGCCAACAACACTACTTGACAAAGAGCCGATTTTCCCAGTAAAATACGCTTTTTACTTTTATTTTTTCAATCCTAGGGCATAGGCGGGATCGACAAACTCTTGCCAATTTGGTGTTTTAGCTAGTCCAAAGTGAAGATGGACACCCGTTGAATTTCCGGTCGTACCCATTTTACCAATGACTTGACCTAGGGCAACATTATCTCCTGACTTCACTAAAATTTGATTTAAATGCAAATAATAGCTATAAAAACCATTATCGTGTTTGACAATGATATAATTTCCTGCGCTTGGATGACTACCAGTTGTCACAACTTGACCAGCACGAGCAGCTAATATATTTTGATTGAGACTTCCAGGTAAATCAATTCCATCATGCTGTGTACCAGACTTACCATTTGGATCAGGGCGGCCACCAAACCCACTAGATACGACTAGACGCGTTTCTAATGGAGAAGCAAAACCAGTCACTTTGGCTTCGGCTTCTTTTGCTTTCTTTTTGTCCTCTTCTACTTTTTTCTGTTGAAGAACTTTTAAATCTGCTTGCAATTTATTTGACTGTTCACTCAAGTCTCTCACTTTAGCTGTTAAAATGGCTTGTTGGGACTCGCAAGTTACGCGCTTTTGTTGGTAATAAGTAACCTTTGATTCAAAGTCTTCAATGATTTTCGGATATTTTTCAGCTTTTTTATCCAAGAAGCGAATCTTATCTTTTAAATTAATTAACTGATTGGTTTTCTTTTCCAATTCTTTTGGTGTTAAAATTTCATCATTTGATTTAGATAGACGATTGTACTTATGCTGTAATTTTTCGATTTCTTGTTCTTTCTTTTGATAAATGTCCTTTTCTTTCAAGACAGCTTTTTCAAAATCTTCTTCTTTTATCTTATTCTCATTCATTTCTTGAAGATAATGTTCAATCTGTGATAAAAAAGTCTGTGTTTGTTGATGCACTTGATTTAATTGGTCTTGATTTTGCTTCATTTGTTGTTCAATCTCACTTGCATGAACAGGACTCCCCCATAAAAAGAAACCTGCTCCTACAACTAAGGGCGCTATTTTGTTAAATTTCAAAAACTCATCTCCCATTTTTCCAATAACGTAACTATAATTATAAATCATTAAACTCCAAAATCAAGAGCTATGCAAAAGTCCATCTTTACATAGCTCTCATTTTGTCTATTTTTGTTGTAATAAATCTAATTCTTCAGCAGTTAACGCTCGATATTCACCTAACGCAAGATTTTCTGGTAAAGTTAGATTTCCCATACGAATCCTTTGTAAATAGGTCACTGTTTTGCCACATGCTTGCATCATCCGTTTGACTTGATGAAATTTACCTTCATGCAAAATAAGCTGTGCCGTGGAGATTTGCTCACTTTCATCGACCGTTAAAATCTTTAATTCGGCAGGCAAACAGATTTCCCCACCATCAATCTTTAAACCCGCTGCCATCTTTTTTTGATCTTCTTTTGTTAGACACCCGCTCACTTGCACATAGTATTCTTTAGGCACATGACGCTTAGGAGAAAGCAAACGATGAGATAACGCGCCATCATTCGTAATCACTAACAAACCTTCCGTATCTTTATCTAAACGCCCCACCGGAAATAAATCTTCCCGATAATCTTCATCGCTAAATAAATCTAATACCGTTTCTTCATAATCATCAATCGTCGCTGAAATGACGCCTTGTGGTTTATTTAAAAGGTAATAAAATTCTTTTTGATAGCAAATCACTTCTCCATCAAATGTCACTTCATCTACTTTTTCATCGACTTGGTATTTATCGGACTTAATCACCGTACCATTGACAGTAACGAAACCTTTTTTGATAAATACTTTGACTTCTTTTCTAGAGCCGATTTGCATATCTGCTAAATACTTATCTAAACGCATGAAATCACCATACTAAATTCTTAATTTTTGACGTAAGCGAGTCATACTTGAACCTAATAATCTCTCAGCAATACCAACTTTCAAAATCAAGTACAAGTAAACTGCCCCTCCGACTGCTGCAACTGGAATACATAGTAAAAAGGCTGACATCTTATGCTCTGGGCTGAAAATGAGACCAAAGACAACTTTTGCAATCGCTGCAGCTAACAGCATCATCACTGTTAAAATAGAAATTAATAAAATGCGTCTCAAGGTTAATTTATAATTAAACTTTGTCGCTTGTTGCAACTGACGGATATTTAGATAACATGAGACAGCCATTCCAATCGTTGTTGAAAGTAATGGACCATAAATTTGGAATAATAAAATACATGGATATTGCAAAATAAATTTAATGACAATCCCTACTGCAAAGAATTTTACCGCTGCCTTATTGTAATACATTCCCTGTAAAGTAGAGGAAGTAAGCATAAATAAGCCCACAAACAATCCAGATAGACAAGCTTCTACCAAGACTTTAGCTGCTAGTTTATCCGGTTCATAAAAGAAGGTATTCAATGGATAAGCTAGCAAAATCATCCCAAAAGTCGCTGGAAACATTAATAAAGCATAAAGCTGGAAGTTATTGTTAATTAAACGAGCTAAATCGCGGTGTTTTCCTTGCGTTACTGCTTCAGTCACTAAAGGTAGACTCGTAAACGCCATTGAAGTAGCCAAACCAATCACAACCATGGTTAACTTATCAGGGTTCCCACCAAATACGGCCATTTGTGCCACTAATTCGTCCTTGGTGAATTTCGTAAACGACTGCATCATATGTACATAGGTCATTTGGTCAACTAATTTATAAATAGTCGTTCCAGCACCAACAATTGTAAAAGGAATAGCTTGACGAATGGTATCAACGATTAAAGCTTTCGTATCAAGCATTTCACCTGGCAAGCTAATTTCTTTTTGGAGCTCAAATTGAACTTCGGCCTTTTTCCAAAAATATATCAAAGCCGCCATCGAAGCAAGCGCCCCAATAAAAGCCGCAAAAGTCGACTGTTCGACTGCTTTTAAATAGTCGCCGTGCATCACTTTAATGATAATGAAAGTCGCTAATAGCATGTAAAAGACGCGAATGACTTGTTCTGCTAATTGTGAAACAGCATAAGGTCGCATATCTTGATTTCCTTGGAAAAAGCCACGAATTACACTCATACAAGGGAAAATCAAAATAGCTGCACTTAACGAACGCATAATCGGAATCAACTCTGCGCCCCCGCCAGACATCCTTGCTAGTGCTGGTGAGGCGATATACATGATTCCAGCACTGATTAAGCCGACAATTCCCATAAATATCAACGCTTTTTTAAATAAACGATGACTTAAATCATATTGTTGTTTGGAATTATAGTAAGCGACTTGTTTAGCGATAGCAGCTGGAATTCCTGCCGTTGAAATCATTAAAAATAACGCATAGACATTATACCCCATATTAAATAAGGCATTTGCTTCTCGTCCATGACTTCCCATCCAGTAATACCATGGTAATATATATATAACACCGATTAAGCGTGAACCGACATTACCTAGCGTCATCCAGGCTGATCCACGCGCCATTTTTTCCTCATTGGTTAAAGAGGCTTGTTGTTTAAATTGTTCTGACATTGATAATCCTCTTACATTCTAAAAATTTTGTCTTACCGTCTTATTTTAATCGGAAATTTTGCAACTTGCAAGCCAACTTTGTTAATTTCCCTACAATTGTAACGTGCATACAAAGAGAAACGAGAACTAGCAATACGACTAATTCTCGTCTCTTGTTCTTTTCATAAATTAAGCTTTTTCTTCAGCAATATAAGCTTTTACAATTTCAATATCACTTTCATACGGCATTGCTTGTCCGTTTACTTTAATTGTTTTTTCACTGCCCTTACCCGCTAATACAACTGCGCTTTGACTATCTGCCATCGCTAATGCTTGCAAAATGGCTTGCTTGCGGTTTTCTTCAAGAATGACTTGGACACTTGGATTGGTAATCGCGGCTTTGATTTCCTCACTAATACTTGCAACTTGTTCAAAATTTGGATCATCCGCTGTTAAAAAGGCAACATCTGCTTCTTCACTAATCGCCTTGCCCATATCCGGTCTTCTAGATAAGGCCTTCCCACCGGCACTACCTGTTAAAATAATCAATTTACCGTCTGGCTTAAGTTGTTTTGCTGCATGACTGACCGCTTTAAGACTTAAATAGTTATGCGCATAATCCACCAAGACTAATGCACCATTTGCCAAATAAAAAGCATTCATCCGACCAGGCACACTCACTTCACTTAAGTCTTGTCCAGCTTGGTCTAAAGATAAATGGCTATCTACAAGACGTGCCGCCATTATTGCTGCCGTTGCATTGCCATGATTAAATTCACCAACTAATCCTAAGTGAATGCCTTGTTCTTGATTTAACAGATGATCTTTCAAAATAAAATCATGCTGACTTTTACTCGTATATTGGTAATCTGCTGTCACTGATTTTTCTGAAAAAGTGAGATAGTCGACTTTTGCTTGCTGACAGGTCTCTACTAATAAATCAAAATAAGGCATATCTGCATTTAAAATCATCTTTTTACTGTGCAAGATTAATTGTCGCTTACAGTAAAGATAATCTTCAAATGTCGGATGCTCAATCGGACTAATATGATCATGGCCAATATTTAAAAACAAGCCGACATCAAAGGTCAAACCATATACGCGCTTAATCTTGTAAGCTTGTGACGAAACTTCCATCACCAAATGCGTCATCTTATTTTCGACTGCTTGAGCCATTTGTTGATAAATAACCAAAGCTTCTGGAGTCGAGAGCGAGGATTTCATCTTCGTTTTGCCATCTAAAATCGTTTCCTCTGAAGAAAATAGTGCACATTTATGATTCGTCAACTGGTTGATTAATTGATGCGTCAAATAAGCGGTAGTCGTTTTCCCTTTTGTCCCCGTAATGGCAATGGTAAATAACTGCTCTTGTGGATTTTGGTAAAAGGCTTGAGCTAATACCACCATCGCTTCTCTAATATCAGTAACAACAACAGCAATGGCAGCTTGGTGTTCATAATAATTTTCAGAGACATAACAAGTTAATCCTTGAGTAATGGCTTGAGCTAAAAAGCTTTCTTTAAAATTGAGTCCTTTACAAAAAAATAAAGAATCCCTGCCTACTTCACGAGAATCATAAGTCATATGGTGAAAGATTTTTGCACTGATTTTGTCAGAGGGTGCGTAATGCCACTGACCATCTATAATAATTTCTTTTAATAATTGCTTTTTTAATAATATTTCTTGGATTTGTGGTAAGGAAATTTGATACTCCATAAAAATCTCCAATCTTTTACTTTCATTTGTCATGGACCATTTTAACACAAGACGAACTTCACGTACACCATCACAAAAAAGAAGAAGGGACTAGCCGCTTCTTCTAATTTTGAATCAAATTATTTATTCTAGTAATCCACTGAATAGGCCAACTACAAAATCAGTTGGGCTAAATGGTTCTAAATCATCTATGCCTTCCCCTAGACCGACTAATTTTACAGGTAGATGCAATTCATTGCGGATAGCTAGCACAATCCCACCTTTGGCCGTACCATCTAATTTGGTTAAGACTAAACCTGTGACATCGGTTGTTTCCTTAAATTGCTTGGCTTGAACCATCGCATTCTGTCCAGTCGTCGCATCCAAAACAAGCAAAACTTCATGAGGGGCATCAGGAATTTC
>NHCFJ05603__coassemble_548_pt1 | contig 71549 bp, 68 predicted proteins | sample NHCFJ05603__metabat2_high_PE_003 | metagenome-assembled genome bin NHCFJ05603 | reverse complement strand
ATCTTCACCGTTTTTACCAAATAATACATCGCCATTACTCATAAATAATGGGGCGAAGATGTAGTTTGCACCATTTTCAGCAAAGTTGGTACCTAATTTACCTTTTGTTGTGATTCCTGTCCAAGTTTTCACATCTTCTTCAGATAAAACTGATTTATTGTAGTAAAGGACTTGTGTTTCAACACCGTATGGGTAAGCATATAATTCGCCTTTCCAAGATGCCCCTTCAATAGCAGAATCAATATTGTTTTTCTTCACTTCATCTGCGAATTTTGTATTCTTATATAATAGACCTGCTTCAGCCATTTGTCCGACTTGGTCATGTGGTAACATAAAGACATCGGCTGCATTTTCAGGGTCTTTAGAAACATCTTTTTTCGCATCAGCAGAAGAACCGACTTTGACATCTACTTTTACATCAGGATATTCCTTTTCAAAGTCTTTAACGATTTTGTTGAAAGTAGCTTTTTGTTCGGTATCAATCCATAATTTAATGTGACCTTCTACTTTCGAACTGTCAGCTTTTTTGTCATTCGTAGCGCTTTCATTCTTGCTTGAATTTCCGCATCCGGCAAGTAGTAATACGCTGGCTCCTAAGGCTACCGTTCCTAGAGCAAATTTTTTGAAGTTAGTTTTCATTCTCAAGACCTCCATTTATTTGAGAAAAATAATTACATGTTTATTATGCAATCGTTTGCGTCTTTTGTCAAATGTTTTTTTCGTAATTTTTTTAAAATATGAAAAAGATAAGGGAATTTTATAAACACAAATTTTAAATACAAATGGTTAAAACAAAGGTAAATGATTGGTTTTAAAAGGATTTCTGACTGATTAACAAAACAGATTTGCGATAAAGTGCAACCGATTGCTGATTTTTTCTTGATTGCGTTTTCGGTTTGTGTAATAATAGGGGCGAAACAAATATTTAAATAAAAGGAGAGATTGTATTTATGAATACTTCTGCAATTTATCATCGACCTGAAAGTGAATTTGCTTATCTATATAATGAAGCAACGATGCATATTCGGTTGCAGACCGCTAGAGAAGATGTGAAGGCGGTATACCTTGTTCATGGCGATCCTTACTTGGTGAATAAGGAACAATGGTATCAAAAGAAAGTACCCATGCAAAAATTATTAAGTACACAGTTGCATGATTATTGGCAAATTAGTGTAGGTGCAAAATTCCGCCGTATTGCTTATGGCTTTATTGTTGAAGGTGTGGATGGCACGACTGCTTTTTATGGAGATCAAGGCATTTTTCCAGCGACGGAAGAATACTTGTCAACACCAAATCTATATTATCGTTTGCCTTATTTCCACCAAACAGACCGCGTTAAAGTACCTGAATGGGTGAAACAAACAGTATGGTATCAAATTTTCCCAGAACGTTTTGCCAATGGGGATACGACGAATGATCCAAAAGGCACTCTTGCATGGGGGAGTGAAGAACCAACGCCATTTAATTTCTTTGGCGGAGATTTACAAGGGGTACGCGACCATTTAGATCATCTTGTGGACTTAGGGGTTAATGGTTTATATTTCTGCCCAATCTTTAAAGCAACTTCTAATCACAAGTATGATACGGAAGACTACTTTACAATTGATCCAGCTTTTGGTGATGATGAAACCTTTAAAGCCTTGGTTGAGGAATGTCATGCTCGTGGGATTAAAGTGATGCTGGATGCGGTATTTAATCATATTGGCGATAATTCTCCACAATGGCAAGATGTCATTAAAAATGGGGAAAAATCTAAATATGCGGATTGGTTCCACATTCACGAATTCCCAGTGAGTTATACAGAAGGGGACAATTTTGAAGATGCTAAAGATTTAACTTATGATACTTTTGCCTTCACGCCGCATATGCCCAAATTAAATACAGCTAATCCTGAAGTGCAAGAATATTTACTTTCGATTGCCAAATACTGGATTGAAAAATTTGATATTGATGCCTGGCGCTTAGATGTTGCCAATGAAGTGGATCATGCGTTTTGGAAGAAATTTAGACAAACTTGTGATGCAGCGAAAAAAGACTTCTATATATTAGGAGAAATTTGGCATTCTTCTCAACGCTGGTTACAAGGTGATGAGTTTGATGCCGTGATGAACTATGCCTTTACTGATGCGATTAAAGCTTACTTTGTAAAAGATGAAATTCCTTTGACAAAGATGGTTGCACAAATGAACCAACAATTAATGCTCTATCGCATGCAAACCAACCAAGTGCAATTAAATGTTTTGGATTCTCATGATACCCCTCGATTATTAACGGAAGTTGCTGGGGATAAAGACTTGGCTCGTCAAATTATGGCTTTCACTTATTTACAAATGGGTGTTCCGTGCGTGTATTATGGTACGGAATATGCGATGGAAGGCGAGTTTGACCCTGGTTGCCGCAAATGCATGGTTTGGGATGAAAAAGACCAAGATTTAGAAATGTATGAATTTATGAAATTATTGATTGCCTTTAGAAAAGATTATCAACCAATTTTAAGTGAAGGTAGCTTGGAATGGTTAGCAGTCGATGATCGCACAGGAATCATATCGCTTGCTCGTCAATTGGAAGACCGTCTATTAGTCGCAACTTTTAATACTGGCGATCAACCTGTGACAATGCCAGTAAGCGAAAGAACAGTTTTAAGTCAAAATACACAAGAAAATCAAATTTTACCTAAAGGATTTGTCATTACTTATTGGGAAGGAGTGGAATAATGAGTCAAAAACATTGGTGGCAAGAAGTTGTCGTTTATCAAATTTATCCAAGAAGTTTTAAAGATAGTAATGGTGATGGTATCGGGGATTTACCCGGTATCATCGAAAAATTAGACTATCTGGAAAAACTAGGTATCGGTGCGATTTGGTTATCTCCAGTCTATCAATCGCCAAATGATGATAATGGTTATGATATTTCTGATTATGAAGCGATTATGACTGAGTTTGGGACAATGGAAGATATGGATCGTTTAATTGCCGAAGCGAAAAAACGTAATATTCGTATCATTATGGACTTGGTGGTCAATCATACCTCTGATGAACATGCTTGGTTTGTTGAAGCACGTAAATCTAAAGACAACCCTTATCGCGATTACTATGTGTGGGCAGATCCAAGTGAAGATGGGGGCGTGCCAAATGGTTTACGTTCGGCCTTTTCTGGTTCAGCTTGGCAATTGGATGAAGCAACAGGACAATATTATTTACATTTATTTAGTAAAAAACAACCTGACTTAAACTGGCAAAATGAAAAAGTCCGTCAAGCAGTCTATCAAATGATGAATTTCTGGATTGATAAAGGCATCGGTGGGTTCCGTATGGATGTGATTGATTTAATTGGTAAAGTGCCTGAAAAAGAAATCACTGGCAATGGTCCACGTCTACATGAATTTTTACAAGAAATGAATCAAGCAACTTTTGGGAAGCATGATTTATTAACAGTCGGTGAAACTTGGGGCGCCACACCAGAAATTGCCAAACTTTATTCAAATCCAGATCGTCACGAACTTTCGATGGTTTTCCAATTTGAACATATCGGATTAGACCAACAAGAAGGTGGCGAAAAATGGGATTTAGCACCAGTTGATTTAGGAAAATTAAAACAAATTTTTGCAAAATGGCAAACCGAGCTGGATAATCAAGGATGGAATTCACTATTTTGGAACAACCATGATTTACCACGCATGATTTCACGTTGGGGAAATGATGATCAGTACCGTGTTGAAAGTGCGAAAATGTTGGCGATTTTACTTCATATGCAAAAAGGCACCCCTTATATTTATCAAGGAGAAGAAATCGGCATGACCAATACGGCAATTAGCGATATTTCTCAAGCACGTGATATTGAAACCATTAATATGTATCATGAACGTTTAGCTAATGGCTATGCAAAAGAAGACATTATCCACTCCATTAATGTTAAAGGTCGAGATAATGCGAGACGTCCAGTACAATGGAATAATCATGCCTTTGCCGGTTTTTCAACGGTTGAACCATGGATTGCCGTCAATGATAATTATGAAAAGATTAATGTCGAACAAGCTTTAGCCGATCCCGATTCGATTTTTTACACTTATCAAAAATTAATTGCGCTACGTAAAGCAAACCCGATTATGATTTGGGGCGATTTTGAATTAGTGGATACGCAAGAGGAAGTATTTGCCTACCTACGTAAATATCAAGGAGAAACTTGGCTAGTTGTGACGAACTTTTCTAATGAAGCACATGACTTTAAGTATGATAACGCAAAAGCCAAAGAAATTGTCATTGAAAATATGCCTGTGCAGTTATCAGAATGCTTAGACTTGACTTTAAAACCATGGCAAGCTTTTGTTGTAAAATTGGAGGCGTAATATGGAAAGAAAATGGTGGGAAACTGCGATAGGTTATCAAATCTATCCGCGTAGTTTTTATGATAGCAATAATGATGGTATTGGTGATTTGCAAGGAATCATCGCAAAATTGCCTTATATTAAAGATTTAGGAGTCGATTTCATCTGGATTAATCCAATTTATGCTTCTCCTAATGTGGATAATGGCTATGATATTTCCGATTATCAAGCCATTCATCCTGATTTTGGCACGATGGAGGATTTTAAGGAATTACTGACAAAAGCACATGATTTAGGCTTGAAGATTGTGATGGATTTGGTCGTTAATCATACGAGTGATCAGCATCCATGGTTTCAAGAAGCGCTAAAAGGCAAGGACAATCCTTATCGTGATTATTACTTATGGGCAGATGCAACACCGGATCGAATGCCGAATGAATGGCAAAGTTTCTTTGGTGGCTCTACATGGCATTATGATGAAAAATCAAAACAAGCCTATTTCCACATTTTCGCGCCTGAACAACCTGATTTAAATTGGAAAAATCCTAAGGTCCGTGAAGAAATCTATCAAATGATTCGCTGGTGGCTAGATTTAGGCATTGATGGCTTCCGTTTAGATGCGATTAGTCATATCCAAAAAGAGCCATGGGACTTCAAAATTACCGATAATCCATGGGCGCCGTTTATGAATGTGGCGGGAATTGATGAGTATATGCAAGATTTGAAGGAAATTTTTGACGAATATCCGATTGTAACGATAGGTGAAGCAAGTGGTGTGACGAGCAAAAAAGCGGTGAAATGGACCAATCGAGAAGGCTATCTAGATATGATTTTTGAATTAGAACATCAAGTCAGAGAAGGTAAACCTGGTCATGAGCGTATCAATGTGCTCGGATGGAAGAAAGTTGTCAGTCGATGGCAAAAAGATTTGAATGCGAATGGTTGGAATGCACTCTATGTCGAAAATCATGATAATCCACGTATCAATTCGATTTTAGGTAATGAAAGCGAACAGTCGGCTAAAGCAATCGCAACGGCTTTTCTATTTATGAAAGGGACACCGTTTATCTATCAAGGACAGGAAATCGGTATGACGAATTTCCCATTTATATCAGTAGAACAATTAGATGCTAAAGATAGTTATAGCCATTATCAAGAATTGTTGAAACAAGGTGTTGAACCATCTGAAGCATTACAACAAATTTGTCATTGGACCAGAGATCATTCCCGGACACCGATGCAATGGCAAGCAAGTACCGAAGCTGGGTTTAGCCAAGCACAACCTTGGTTAGCGGTCAATCCAAATTACAAGACCATCAATGTAGCTGAGCAAGAAAAGCGTTCAGATTCCTTGTTAAACTTTTATAAACAAGCGATTCAGTTGCGCAAAACACCGCTATTTGTCGATGGTAATTATGAGTTGCACTTAGCGGGTCATCCACAAGTCATTGCTTATACACGAAATACGGCTGAGCAAAGTGCTTTGGTTTTAGTGAATTTAAGTGATCAAGAAGTTGTGGTAGATTTGCCAAACCGTGTGGTACAACCAACGGCGAAAGTTTTACTAACAAATATCGATGAGCCGAAATTGCAAAAACGCATGACACTTGCGCCATTTGCAGCGATGATTTTTGAGTTACCGAATAGACAAGGAAGATAAAATGAAATATAGTCATGGTGCCTTTAACGTGGTTATTTGCAATCAGAAAGTTTTGCTAGTGAAACGACGGGACTTTCCATTATGGGACTTACCTGGTGGTGTAGTTGAATCAGATGAACTTCCTAGTGAAGCGGCTATAAGAGAGATGTATGAGGAAACAGGGTATGAAGTTCAGATTGACTATGAATTTGCTCGATATATAGATAAAACTAGAAACGATTGCCAACATCTTTTTGTTAGTCAGATTGTTGGTGGCAAGGCAATGACTCAGACTTCTGAAACTTGTCAATTGAAGTGGTTTTCGATTGCCCGCCTACCACTTAATCTCGTACCAAATCGCAAACGGCAAATACATGATGCACGATTTTCTAAGCAAGGCGCAAAATATGAGATTAGCGAAAATATGTTGATTTGGCTCATTCGTAAAGTTTTAAGACTAAAATAAAATAGAATGCTACCAGATAACTTTATAATGTTTATTTGGTAGCATTTATCATAAAAATCAGGTGAAGTTACTGATGATTTATTATCTAAAAAAGAATATATTCAATAATTTAAAGCTAGGATTGATTACGATTGTTTGGGCAGGTGTCAACGTCTTTAGTTCCATCGTTTTGGCGTGGTTATTAGATTCTCTGATAAATAAATCGTGGAAAATGTTTATTATTTGGGCGATGGTCGATATTCTTTGCTGGGTAGTGTATAGCTTATTTCAAACTTGGAAAGACACCTTAAAAGAAAAGATTGTCCAAAAGCAATTGAACGATATTCGGGCAGACATTCTTCATAATATCACTGAATACAAAAATCCAGATGATGTTTTACAAAATAATTCAGAATATCAATCTTGGTTGATAAATGATATGAATGTCTTGAGGGAAAACGGTTATCTACAATTATATGGTGCGATTGAGAGTGTCATTACGATACTCTTTAACTCTTTTGCGATTATTTATTTTCATTGGAGTTTATTACTGGCAACCATTTTATTGACATTTATTACTTATTTTTCACCAAAACTTTTCCAAAAGAGAATCGACCAAACGACTGATAATTACTCTACCAGTATGAGTGAATCATTGGATAAAGTAGAGGACTATTTCAAAGGATTTCAAATTTTTTATTATCATCATGCACTTTCTTATTTTAAAAGTAAATCGTTGTCTTTCTTTGACAATACAATCTCGTCAAGAATACATCTAACTTTTTATACATCATTTGCAAATTCAATTTCCATGATTGTAAGTATTATCTCACAAGTTACTTTATTTATACTAAGTGGTTATTTAATTGTTCATTCTATCATATCAGTAGGAGTTATCTTCTCTATTGCGAACTTGAGTAGTTGTATTTTTAATTATACACGAGGGGCAGCTTATAATATCGTTACCGCAAAATCAACTGCAAAATTATTGGAAAAATATGCGAAAATCATCCCCGAAGAAAACCAGCAGACCACCAAAGCAATCACAGCGTTTAAAGATAAAATCTCTTTTAATGATGTGAAAGTAAAGTTTGCTAGTGGCAAGGAACTTTCTATTCCAAATTTTGAAATCAATAAGAATGAAAAAATAGCGATTATTGGCGAATCAGGTGCGGGGAAAACTACTTTGATAAAATTATTGAATGGTGAAATGCTTCATTCAAGTGGGCAAATATTCATGGATGATATCGCCTATGAAACGATTGAGGCAAAAAGTAAAGCCAACTTATTTGCTTACTTAAATCAGCAACCGTATTTGTTAAAAGAAAGTGTCCACAATAATGTCTTTTTGAATAAAACGTATGATAAATCTGTTTTTGAAAAACTAAAGAATTATCCTACATTTTGCTTTTTAGAAAAAAGATGGACAGAAATTGTTGGCAATAATTTTTCAGGTGGCCAAAAGTCGAGAATTGCGTTATTAAGAGAATGGATAAGTGATAAGGACTTATTTTTGATTGATGAGGGGACATCGGCTCTCGATAGTGCCAATGCGATGGAGATAGAGAAAATGTTATTGAGCAACCTGATAAAACGATTATTTTTGTGACGCATACGCTACATGATGAAACCAAAAATATGTTTGATAAAATCATTCGTTTGAAATGAAAATAGAAAAAATAGATGAAACAACTCTTTATGTGTGCGTCGTTTCATCTATTTTTAGTTTTAAACAAGTCTTTCAAATGGATCGCTGCTAATGCCTTGAGCAAGTATTTGTTTGGCATATTCTTGGGCAGCAAATAAGGAATGGTCGCGATAATTCCCACATTCTTTGGCCGAAACAGCCGGCACGTAATCAGTCCCAATGACATGTTTTTCTAAGACAGTTTTAAGGGCGTCACGAATTTCTTCCGTTGAATGTTCACCCCAAACGATTAAGTAAAACCCAGTACGGCAGCCCATTGGTGATAAATCAATCACACCTTCAATATAGTCGCGTAAATTCACGGCTAATAAATGTTCTAGTGTGTGAAGTGCAGCAGTTGGTAAGGCATCTTGATTTGGTTGTAAGAAACGTAAATCAAATTTTTGAATGACTACCCCTTGATTGGTTTCCATTCCTGCCATGCGGACATAAGGTGCTTTGACTTTATTATGATCTAGACTAAAGCTTTCTACTTTCGCCATGTATATCCCTCCAAAATTTCATTTGCATACCCACTATAACAAAGCGAACTCTTACTTTCAATGAATTTATCGGAAAAAATGTGTGAAAAGACTAGTAAAATTTGAAATATATGTTAAAATGATTAAAAAACATTAATAAAAGGGAGTAATGTCGTGTGGCAAGAGAATATACTGTAGCAGTCGTTGGAGCAACTGGGGCTGTCGGAACAAAAATGATTGAAATGTTGGAGCAATCTACTTTACCTATTAAAGCGGTGAAATTATTAGCTTCTAAACGTTCAGCTGGAAAAAAAGCATTCTTCAAAGAGCAAGAATTAACGATTGAAGAATTGGTGCCAGAATCATTTGAAGGTGTTGATTTGGCTTTATTTAGTGCAGGTGGTAGCATTTCAAAAGTCTTTGCGCCAGAAGCTGTGAAACGTGGCGCGGTAGTAGTTGATAATACTAGCTATTTCAGAATGCATGAAGGAATTCCATTGGTTGTGCCTGAGGTAAATAAAGAAGCCTTAAAATCACATAAAGGAATTATCGCCAATCCAAACTGTTCAACGATTCAAATGATGGTTGCCTTAGAGCCTATCCGTCAAAAAGCTGGTTTGGACCGTGTGATTGTTTCTACTTATCAAGCGGTATCGGGTGCTGGTGCGCGTGCGATTGCTGAATTAACAAATCAAGTGAAAGCCTTTAGTGAAGGGACGCCATTAAATGAATTAACGGCTGAAATTTTACCATGTGGTGGCGATAAAAAACACTATCCATTGGCCTTTAATGCTTTGGCGCAAATCGATGTGTTTGCTGATGAAGGTTACACTTATGAAGAGTGGAAAATGGTCAATGAAACGAAAAAAATTATGGAAGATAGCAGCATCAAAGTTTCTGCGACTTGTGTCCGTGTTCCTGTTTTAAGCGGTCATTCTGAATCTGTTTATATTGAAACAAAAACACCATTAACGGTCGAAGAAGTGCGCGATGTATTAAAAGATGCACCAGGAGTCATTTTAGAAGATGATCCTAGCCAACAAATCTATCCACAAGCGATCAATTCAATTGGCAAGAAAGAAACCTTTGTTGGTCGTATCCGAAAAGATTTAGATGTTGAAAATGGCTTACACTTATGGGTCGTATCTGATAATCTATTGAAAGGCGCTGCTTGGAACTCTGTACAAATCGCCGAAACGTTACATGAAATGGATTTAGTCCGTGTACCTGAATAAAAATTTACCGACTTGTTGATAGGACAGGTCGGTATTTTTATGCCAAAATGGATGGATGTTCTCACTTTTGCACGAATAAACCAATGATTTCTTGAATTATATGAGTTTGTTGTATTTTTCTTTTTGTTTTAGTCTTGATTTCATGTATAATAGTAATGATGAGTTAAAGAAATAAAATAAAAATTGAGGTGAAATTTTTGACTAAGATAAATATCATTCCACAAAGCGGGGTTCGTGAAAGTGGAAAAAACCTATACATTGCCGAAGTTGATGAAGATATTTTCGTGCTTGATTGTGGGTTACGCTATCCAGAAAGTGAACTATTGGGAATTGATACGATTATTCCTGATTTTACTTATCTTAGAGACAATAAAGAAAGGATTGCCGGAATCTTTTTAACCCATGGACATCCAGATGCGATTGGGGCGTTACCTTATCTTTTAGCTGAAGTGAAGGCCCCGGTTTTTGGGACGAAATTAACCATTGAATTAGCTAAACTAAATGTGCATCGTTATGAGCCAACTAAACGTTTTAAAGAGTTCCATGTGATTGATGAATACACAGAAATTGATTTTGGTCAAACAGTGGTAAGCTTCTTTAGGACGACTCACTCGATTCCTGATTCAGTAGGGGTTAGCTTAAAAACACCAGAAGGCAATATTGTTTATACTGGGGATTTCAAATTTGACCAATCAGCCAGTGAACCTTATCGCACCGATTTTGCACGTTTAGCCGAAATTGGTAAAGAAGGGGTGCTTGCATTATTAAGTACTTCAAGTAATGCTGAAAATCCTCAACCGATTGCTTCAGAACAAAAAATTGCTGAAGAAGTCTATGATACCATTAATTATTGGGAAGGCCGAATCGTCGTTGCCTGTGTCGCAAGTAACTTACAGCGTGTCCAACAAGTGATAGATGCCTGTTATAAAGCGGGCCGTAAAATTGTATTGACGGGTCAAGATTTTGGTCGTATTATTCGAACCGCGATGAAGCTAGGCAAATTAACGGTTCCTGATGAAGATTTATTTATTCCGCAAAAAGAAATGAAAAAATACGCTCCAGAAGAACTATTGATTTTAGAAACGGGTCGTATGGGAGAGCCAATTAAATCTTTACAACGCATGGCAAAAGGCACACACCGAACTTTGCGTATTCATGAGGGAGATTTGGTTTATATTACGACTACGCCAACAATTTCGATGGAGACGGTGGTTGCTAAGACTGAAGATATTATTTATCGCGCAGGTGGCACGGTTAAAAATATTTCTGATAATATGTCAGTTTCGGGTCATGCCAATCCAACTGACTTACAATTGATGATGAATCTTTTGAAACCAAAATATTTAATTCCTGTGCAAGGTGAATATCGTCAATTAGTCGCTCATGCTAATCTGGCTAAACAATTAGGTTATGATGATAAACATATTTTAGTGACGGCTAAAGGGGATGTCATCAGCTTGATTAAGGGCCGTTTGATTTTAAATGGTTCAGTTCCGGCTGAAAATGTCATGATTGATGGTAAAGGGGTCGGTGATATTGGAAATATTGTCTTGCGCGACCGCAAAGTATTGTCAGAAGATGGCATCTTTGTAGCAGTGGTTACGATTAATCGCCGCGAGAAAAAAATTATTTCCTCCCCACAAATTACTTCACGAGGCTTTGTCTATGTGAAGGCGAGTCGTGATTTGATGCGTGAAAGTGCCGAAATCGTGCAAGAAATTGTTGAAAGTCATCTACAAGTGCAAGACTTTGATTGGGGCAATCTCAAACAAGATATCCGTGATCAATTGAGTCGCTATCTATTTGAGCAAACACGTCGTCGCCCAGTCATTTTGCCAGTGATTATGGAATCAAGCAACCGTAAAGGCAAAAATATGAGATATTAAACATATAGCCAAGAGAATGTTATCAATGATTCTCTTGGCTATTTTTGTGGTTAAAATCGAAAGGGCGATGTATATTTTTAGATTCTAATATCAGTAAAACTTTAAATAAAAGATACCGAATGCCAAAATTTAACCCTAGGTATCTTTTCCACATATTGAGTTTCATCTCACGCTAGATATGCCCTCTCTATTCCTCAAGGGTAGGCAGTCCTGCTATTCTTTTACTCAACATTAATGATAAATGTTGAGCCCACAGGCGGGTGTAGACCATATCCACTAACCCACAAATAAAGCAAATCAATTTTTAGTTCCAATCATAGCGATGGCGCAAATCCTTGTCGATATTTAGGTGTGAAAGTTGCAAAAAACGCTAAACTTGAATCATTTCTCCTGATAGTCTAGAAAATTATTTTTCCCCTCAGAAACTTCCTAAAAAGCATTGTACTTCTGCTAAAATCTGTTACAATAAATGGTACATACTGTATTAATTTTATCTAAAAAAGTTAGATGTAAACGTTCTATATAATGGATTGTGTTATAACAAAGTAAAAGAGGAAGAAGTGAGCAAATGACAACGAAACATGATTTAATTTTATCATATATTGAGCAGTTGCCAGTTGGCGAAAAAATCTCAGTACGTGGGATCGCTAAACAGCTACAGGTTAGTGAAGGAACTGCCTATCGTGCCATTAAAGAGGCCGAAAATAGCGGTTTAGTTTCGACCATTCAACGGGTAGGAACCATTCGCATTGAACGCAAATTAAAGAAAAATATTGAAAAATTAACCTTTGCAGAAGTGGTAGAGATTATCGAAGGAGATGTGCTTGGCGGTGAGAGTGGTTTAAGTCACGTCCTCAATAAATTTGTAATTGGGGCGATGGAAGTATCAGCCATTGAACGTTATGTGACACCTGGTTCATTGATGATTGTCGGTAACCGTATCAATGTGCAACGCTTGGCTTTAGAAAATGGCGCAGCGGTGTTAATTACCGGGGGTTTTGATACGACAAGTGGGATTGCCAGTCTTGCGGATGAAAAGGGGCTACCAATTTTACGGACGACTTATGATACGTTTACCGTGGCGACGATGATTAACCGAGCTTTAAGCGATCAATTGATTAAAAAAGAAATTATGCTGATTGCCGATATTTATATGCCACTAGAAAAGACACATTATTTACAAGTTCATGATACGGTGCGTGATTATATTGAATTGGCCGAAACCACCAAACATTCGCGCTTCCCAGTCGTCAATAAAAATATGCGTGTCGTTGGGATTGTGACTACAAAAGATATTTTAGAAAAGAGTGATCATCTCTTAATTGAACGGGTCATGACCAAAGATCCCCGTGTCGTGAAAAAAGAAATGTCGATTGCTTCTGTCAGTCATCAAATGATTTGGGATGGCTTAGAAGTGATGCCAGTGGTTGCCGATGATTTTTCACTTTTAGGGATTGTGACTCGTCAGGATGTGATGAAGGCGATGCATTTGATTCAAAGACAGCCACAAGTATCTGATACGATTGCCGATCAAGTCAATGCGCAAATTCAGATGATTGAAGAAGATGCCCAAGGAAATGTCCTGGAATTGCCAGAGTTTCAATTTACAGTTACGCCACAAATGGTTGATGAATTAGGGACGATTTCTTTTGGGGTGCTTTCAGGATTGATTGCCAATACCGCCAAACAAACCATGATGATTTATAAACGCAAAAATACTTGGATTGAACAAGTGAACTTACATTATTTCAAATTGATTCAGTTAGAGAGCGATCTTTCGATTCAGCCACGAATTTTGGAGTCAGGTCGCCGTTCTGCTAAACTAGATATGGAAATTTATCTTGAAAATACCTTAGTGGCTAAAGCGATTGTCACTTGTCAAGTCATGGAAAGAGCATAGAAAGTAGGGATAAGATGGATTTACAAACAGCACAAGCAATACTAAATAAAATAAAAGCTTATGATACGATTATTATTCATCGCCATATGCGTCCTGATCCAGATGCATTAGGTTCGCAAGTCGGATTGGCTGAGATTTTGCGAGCAAGTTTTCCTGAAAAGCAGATTTATCAAGTAGGGAAAACCGTTGATCATTTGGAATATTTAGCAACGATGCAAGAAATAGCTGATGAGGTTTATCAAGATTCACTCGTGATTGTCACTGATACCGCCAATGCACCGCGAATTAGTGATGAGCGTTATCATCTAGGAAAAGAATTAATTAAAATTGATCATCATCCAAATGACGAACCTTATGGCGATTTGGTTTATGTGGATACGACTGCAAGTAGCTGTAGTGAGATTATTTGTGATTTTTATCAACAATTAGCGGATGAATTAACGATGACTACGAAGGCTGCACGCTTGCTCTATGCTGGTATTGTAGGTGATACGGGCAGATTTTTATATCCAGCAACGACGGCAAAAACGCTGCGGATTGCTAGCTTTTTAAGAGAATTTGACTTTGATGCGACGTTATTAAATCGACAAATCTCACAAATTAGTTTATCCGTATCTAAGTTAGTGGGGTATGTTTATCAAAATCTTGAAATAGATGAAAATGGCGCGGCTTGTTGCTACTTATCACAAGCAGTATTGCAAGAGTATCAAGTAGATGATGCTAAGACTGCGCATTTGGTGCCATTGCCTGGAGAAATTGAACAAGTTCAAGCCTGGGCATTATTTGTCGAGCAACCAGAAGGCTATTATCGTGTGCGTTTGCGTTCTAAAACTAAGCCTATCAACGAAATCGCGAAACGTCATCATGGGGGTGGCCATCCATTAGCGAGTGGTGCCAATGCCTATAGTTTGGAAGAAACGCAGGATATTTATCAAGAAATTCAAAGTTTGTTTTGAATATTAAGAGATAAACGAAGGAATTTTGGGTATAATTTTGGTATAATGTAGGTAATCACAATCAATTTTTGTGATTATGGAAAAAATGAGAAGGGAAAATGAATATGGAAAAGAAACTATTGGTTACGGGAGCAATTTTAAGTGCAGGGCTATTGGCTTCTACACAAAATATTCAAGCAGAGGAGCAGGCGGATTTATCAACCAATCTGAGTAATGTGAATCAGGCAACCACAAAAGAAGAAGTTCAAAATGACTTAAATCAAGCCCAAGAAAATCAAGAAAAACTAGCGGATGATCTCAAACAAGCCCAAGAAGCAGCAAATCAAGCAAGTGAGGCCAAAAACTTAGCCGAAAACGAATTGAAAGCTGCAGAAGAAGAACAAGCGCTATCCCAAGAAAATAAGGAGCAGGCTACCAAAGAAAATATTGAGTCAACTGAAAAGGCCATTGAAAATAAAAACCAAAATCTTGCAAATCAAGAAAAAGAATTAGCTGAAAATAAGCAACAATTAGACGAAAACGGTCAGATTATTGAAAAAGCAAATCAAGATTTAGCGCAACAGAAAGAAGAAGTGGCTGCTTTACAGGAAAAATTACAAGCTTTAACCAAACAATTAGCTGATGCAAAAGAAGCTGTTAACAATGCTGATGCAAACGAGCTGGCTAAAGCGGTGGATGATGCCAAGGCGCTGTTACAACAAAAGCAAGCAGATGTGGCTCAAACAGAAAAACAAATCTCTGATCAAGAATCAAAATTATCAAATGCGTCAGAAGAATTAACCACTGCAAAAGAGAACTTGCAAGTTTTACAGCAAGATTTAGCAAATATTAATGAAGAAATGAAAGCCCAACAAGCAGATATTGCCCAAGCGCAACAAGCGTACAATGAGGCTGTGGAACAACTGAACGAGAAGAAAGCTAAGTTACAACAAGCACAAGCGGCATTGGAAAATAGCCCTTCAGAAGAATTAACACAAAGTATTGCGAACCTTCAAAAAGAAATAGCAGCGAATGAACAAAAACTTCAACAATTAACGACAGATATTGCCAATAAACAAGCAATGGTGGATGAAAAGTCTAAAGCATTGGCAAGTGTAAATGCTGAAATAGCTAGTGCGGTTTCACAACCAGAAAAATTACAAGCACAATTAAGCGCATTAACGGCTGCATTAGAGCAATTGAAAACGTCTGAATTACCAAATAAAATCAAACGCCCAGATGGTTATGATTATATGAAGTATGAAGATGCTAAGAACCTTGATGGATTAGAAAAATTTAAAGATGAAGCAATGAAGATGAATGTTTATCAGTCTCAAAAGGGTGATCAAGAACGCCAAGTGAACTGGAAAAATTTATCTGAAGCAGAAGTAAAAGAATTATCTGTTTGGGTAGCTGATGTATTAAATGATTTTAATCATAATCAATTAGGATATCAAGTCAAGCATGTAGTCTCAGATTTATCTTTACGTTATGCGCAAGATGTAGCGAATCGTTACTATCAAAAAACATCTCCAAAAGCTTTCCCACATGATTCAGTTGCTTTAGAGGAGGCAGCTCAAGCAATTGGCGGAGTGAGTGGAGTAGCGGAATCACTAGCGATTGGCTTCTTACCAAATAATGATGGTACGATTTCTATGGATGAGTTGAAGAAAGCTATCTATGAGGCGATGGTGATGATGTTATTTGATGATAAAGCTTCTGGTTGGACGCATACGAATCATCTGACGCTAACTTTTGCTGAGAGAGTGAAACTGAAGGAGTTTCGAATCGGAGTGGCTGTGAATCGTTTCGGACTAATCCATTTGGAAAGTTTTATGCCAAATCAAGGAAATCTAAACGAACAATTTGTTACATCAAATCCAGCAATCGATAATCTACAACAAGAAATCGCTAAAGTCAAACAACAGCTTGCGGCAAATGACCAACTTGTAAAAGACTTAAAACAGCAACAAAAGGTGGCTCAACAAGCAAGCGATACCGTACAGCAAGCATTAAAAGAAAAGCAAAATGAATTCGTTCAAGCAAAAGAAAATGTAGCACAACAGCAAGAAAAGTTGGCTAAGTTGCAAAACACTTTAGCAACTGCTAATGGCTCGCTTGAAGAAAAATTAGCTGCAGTGAAAAGCGCAAATGCTGAAGTTGAACGTGCAAATCAAGAGGTTTCAGAAAAACAAAAAGTTCTAGCTGAGATAAAAGCCAGTGAGGGACAATTAAAAGCCCAACGAGCAGATATTGAACGAAACTTTGATAAAGCCCAAAAAACGCTTGAAGTAAAACAAAATGCTGTCGATGAAGCAAAAGGGCATTTAGCACAGCTTCATGCTGAGCTAACCGATCGTCAATCTGCGGTACAGGATGCTAAAGGACAACTTGCTCAGGCAGAAGATAATCTTGCCCACAGCGAAGAAATCAAAGCGGTGAGTGAAGAAAAATTAGCACAAGTCGAAGGGCAAGTAGCGGCTACTAGTGAAGCCTTAAACACAGCGTTGAGCGAATTAGCTAGCGTTCAGGCTGACTTTGAGCAAAAAAATATAAGTTACCAAAAGGCACAATCAGATTATGCACAAAAAGCAAAAGCAGTTAAGCAAGCAAAAGCAGATGTTGCTGATCTAGAAGAGAAGTTAGCAAATTATTTGAACGCAGACGAATTATTAGCGCAAGCAAAAGATCGATACGTGCATGCTTTAATCTCATTAGAGCAAGCAAAAGCCGAGTTAGAAGCAGCAACAAATAAAGTAAACGACGCAAAAGTTGCTTATGAAAAGCAAAATGCCGAGGTTTCACGTCTACAAGAGCAACTAGCAGAAATTATCCGTCAAGAAGAGTATAATCAGGCGATTGATGAAGTGAATCAAAAAGACGATCATCAAAAGAATGAGAATCAAAAACAAAATCATACACAACCAACTGCACAAACCAAGTCTAATAAGACCGAAAATAATCGATTAGTAAGCAGTAAAACCGCCGATAAATTGCCAAAAGCAGGTATGCTATCTGTCATTCCAAGTGTATTTGGAACTATGATTTTAGGTTTTGGATTCATTTTAGGCCTAGGTAATCACCGTCGTATGAAGAAATCAAAAAAATAAAGTGTCTAAGAAGTCATATTTGATTTTTTTACATTAAAAAATAGTCGAGGTTGCTAGCAATTTTTTAGAGAATCTAAGAATGCTAGTGACCTCGGCTATTCATTTTGAATCAACCTTGGAGAGTAGACGCAAGATTTTCGTCTATGATTTCGCCTTTGGTAATAATATTGGTATCCCCAATTAAGAAGAGTCCGTCTGGTGTGACTTTGACTTTTAAGGTACCACCAAGTACATGAATCGTGACTTCTTCTGGTTGGACTAGACCTTTTTGTGCCAGGATATAGGCAGTTGAGCCGCTACCTGTGCCACAAGCTAAGGTGAAATCTTCTACGCCGCGCTCAAAGGTTCGAACCACGACTTCTTGATTTTCCAATACTTCATAAAAATTGACATTGGCTCCTTTAGGCAAGTAGTCCCAATAACGTAAACTTTTAGCCAAAGCTTGAATCGATGCTAATGGCGTGATACTCAAATTTTCATAAGGGACTACCAAATGAGGAATACCAGGATCACCCAATTCGACATAATCGACTAAGAAATCATTAAACATCAAAGCTTCTTGGATATTAGCTGGATCATTTAATTGTACTTGATAGTTGCGTTGGTCTAAACGTTTGGCATAAACCATCCCCGCAACTGTTTCGATTTGCATTTCTTCATTTGCTAATTGGTTTTCAAAAGCATAGCGCGCCAAACAACGAGCACCATTGCCACACATTTCAGCTTCGGTACCATCTACGTTGAAGAAAATCATGCGAAAATCGCCACCTTTTTGAGGAGTATCTACTACCATTAAGGCATCTGAACCCACAGAAATTTTACGTTGGCAGATTTGTTTGGCTAATTTGACTAAGGTTTCATAAGGAAATTTTAATTCAATGTTATTAATAATGATAAAGTCGTTGCCGGTACCTTGCATTTTGTAAAAAGGAATTTGCATCATTTTACACTCACTTTCTATAAAAAATCAGGAATCAATTCATTTTGGATCATTTGTTCATAGCTTTGGCGTTTGACGATTAAAGCATCTTGCCCGTCTTTCACTAATACGACCGCTGGAATGGGTAATTTATTATAGTTGCTAGCCATGGAATAGCCATAAGCCCCTGTTGTAAAGGTAGCAAAAATATCCCCCGTTTCAACTTTTGGTACGGCTAAGTCTTTTACCAAAATATCGGTACTCTCACAGGCTTTCCCAGAGATGGTTACTTTTTCTGTTTTTGCTTCATCGGCTTTGTTGGCAATGACTCCGGTATAAGTCGCATCATATAAGCCTGGGCGAATGTTATCAGTCATCCCACCATCAATGGCTGCATAAGTACGGATGCTTGGTAAAGTCTTAATTTCGCCAATTGTGTGTAAGCTAATACCAGCTTCGGCCACAATACTTCGGCCAGGCTCGATGACGATATTTGGACGTGGGAAATCATGTTTTCGACAAAAGCTTTCCGTTAATTCCATCAAAGGTGTTAGGAAGTATTCGTATGGTTGGCGGAGTTCATCTGGTAAGTATTTTACACCAAAGCCACCGCCGTAATTCAATTCTTTAATCGTATAGTTTAGACGTTTTCGCACTTCTAAGGCTAAATCTAAGGCAATTTTCGCTGCAGTTAGATGCGCGCTATTATCTTTTAACTGACTCCCTACATGGAAATGGAAGCCATAAAATTCAATATTGTTGGCATCAATGGCTTTTTGAATGGTTGGCCATAAAATCTCTTCATCAAGCGGAATCCCAAATTTGGAATCTTTTTGACCGGTTGAAATATAGCTATGGGTTTGCACATTCACTTCAGGGGTAATTCTAAACAAGACTTTGGCTGTGGTTTGTTTTTTGCTCGCAATTTTTTGAATGCGTTCAATTTCTTGTAACCCATCAACGATAATCCGCCCTACACCATAATCTAAAGCCAGACTTAATTCCTCATCAGATTTATTATTGCCATTAAATTCGATATGTTCGGCTGGGAAATCAGCTTGAATGGCGGTATATAGTTCCCCACCACTGACCACATCGATACAAAAACCTTCACGGGCCATGATTTTATACATTGCAAGTGTAGAAAAAGCCTTTGAAGCGTAGGCCACACGCGTATTTGGATAGCGATTGGTAAAGGCAGCTTTTAACTGATTACATTCTGCGACAATCGCGTTTTCTGAAAAAACATAAAGTGGGGTGCCATATTTTTGGGCTAATGCAACTGTGTCACACCCATCAAAATATAAATGATGATTTTTTACTTCAAAATTCATTGCAGGACTCCTTATTGATTTAATTCTTTCATTAATTGACGGTAACATTCCACGCCGCCGAGTAAATATTCTTCATTAAATTGTAGTTGATCGCTGTGTAAAGGATGTGTATAGCCTAATGCTTCATTGCGAATGCCTACGAAGAAAAAGAGACTTGGCACCTTTTGCTGGTACATAGAGAAGTCTTCAGCGAGCATATAAGGTGGGGTCGTTACATAGCTATCCCCAACAATTTTTTCTAAGGCTGCGACCATTTGTGCATCATTATCTACCACACGATACATATGATTAAAGGTCACTTCAGCTTCACAACCATATCCTTTGGCGATGTTTTGCGCAATTTCTTCAATACGACGGGTCATCGTTTCATAAACTTCATCACTAAATGCGCGCATCGTTCCTTCAATTTTGACTTCTTGGGCAATAATATTCATCGCATCGCCACCGGTAATCTTACCAAAAGTGAGGACGGCTGAATCCATTGGCGAAAGATTTCGTGAAATAATTGTATGTAGGCCTGAAATCACCGCGCTAGTAGCAACAATCGCATCAGATCCGATTTGTGGTTGCGCCCCGTGAGCACTCTTGCCTTTGATTGTGATGTAGACCTCGCCATTTCTTGCCATCATTGGTCCTTTACGACAGGCGATGACACCTTCGTCAAATTCTGGAAAGACGTGTAAGCCAATCATTTGTTCAATACCGTATTTTTCAAATAGTCCCGCATCGATTAAAAGTTGGGCACCGCCAGGACCTTCTTCAGCTGGTTGAAAGACTAAGACGATGGTACCGATAATTTCTTGCGGATGTGTGGCAAGATATTGTGCAAAGCCTAGCATGGTAGCCATATGTCCATCATGACCACAAGCATGCATCTTACCAGGATGAGTGCTTTGAAAGGCTAAGTCAGTATTTTCAGTAATCGGTAAAGCATCGATATCGGTACGAAAGCCTAAAGTCCTGCCTTCTTTGGTACCTTTAAAGATTGCGACTAGCCCGGTGTCTAATATTTCATGGATTTCAATATTGGGTAGTTGTTGCAAAAAATTGTATAAATATTCTTTTGTTTGATATTCAGATAAACCTAACTCAGGAATTTGATGAAGCGCGCGTCGATGTTTTGTCACGAGGTCTTTGAGTTGCGCTACGTCTTGAGAAATCAACATTTTTATGCAAACCTCCTTAGGGATTTTTCTTGTGATATATTCATTAGCATATTAATTATTAAGATTGAATGCAACTAACCTGCTTATTTTTGAAAAATTTTTTGCAGAAATTAGTGAATATTCCTTGCTAAGTATTTACATTATATAATATAATTAGAGCAATTCATATTGTTTTGTTAGTATTTTTTCATTTTATTGTCTGAAAACTAATGAAAATGAACAATTAATGATAAATTTGAAAGGAAGTGTCAAAAAGTGGCAATTTTTACAGGTGCAGGAATCGCGCTGATTACCCCAATGTTAGCAGATGGAACGGTGGATTTCGATAAGTTAAAAGAGCTAGCTGAATGGCATGTACAACAAGGAGCCGACGCCATTATCGCGTGTGGGACAACAGGAGAAGCTTCAACTTTAGACGATCAAGAACATATCGCCGTGATTGAGGCAGTGGTCAAACAAGTAAATGGCCGTATTCCAGTAATTGGTGGGACAGGTTCCAATAATACCCAACACGGGATTGAATTATCTCAAGCAGCCCAAAGAGTGGGGGCCGATGCATTATTGGTCGTGACACCATACTATAATAAAGCAACGAAGAAAAGCATTATCAAACACTATCAAGCAATTTGTGCAAGTGTTGATTTACCAGTTATTTTATACTCAGTGGCTGCACGAACAGGGATGAATTTAACACCGGCAATTGTCAAAGAGTTAAAAGAAATTCCTAATGTCGTCGGTATTAAAGAAGCAAGTGGCAATATTTCACAGATTGTGGAGATTGCGCGTCTTGTTGATGAGGACTTTGCGCTTTATTCAGGAAATGATGATCAAGTACTTCCATTATTGTCTGTGGGTGGTTCAGGTGTGATTTCTACGATTGGTAATATTGCACCAAAACAAACTTCGCAAATGGTGCATGATTATTTAGAGGGCAAAACAAAAGAAGCCTTAGCCGTACAATTAGCACAAAAACCATTAATTGATGCGATTTTTAGTGAGGTCAATCCAGTGCCGATTAAAAAAGCAGTCGGTATGCTTAAAGGCTATGATACCTACTATCGCTTACCACTAGACCAACCAGAAGAAAAAACGGTCGAATTATTAGCAAAAGAAATGAAAAATTACGGTCTGTTATAACTCATCAATCGCGTTAGAAAGGGTGAAAACATGCTAAAAATTATTTTAAGTGGTTGTCATGGTAAGATGGGGAAAGTCTTACAGTCCATGATTGCGGCTAAAGAAGAAATGATGGTCGTAGCTGGCATTGATCAAAATACGGATTTATCTAGTGATTTTCCAGTTTATGCGCAATTAGCACAAGTCCAAGAAACAGCGGATGTCGTGATTGATTTTTCACACTTTTCAGCTGTGGCGCAGTTAGTTAATGATGCCAAAGCGTTACACTTGCCAGTTGTTGTTGCTACTACAGGGTTAACGCCAGACATTCAAGCATTAATTGACCAAGCAAGTGAAGAAATTGCGATTTTTCAGTCGGCGAACATGTCTTTAGGGATTAATGTTTTGATTAAGGCCTTGCAAGCAGTGACACCAATTTTAGAAAAAGATTATGATATTGAAATGATTGAAAAACATCATAATCAGAAAAAAGATGCACCGAGTGGAACGGCTTTATTATTGGCGGATAGCATCAATGAAGTTTGTCAGGAGAAAAAAGAATATATCTATGACCGCACGCCAAAAGATGAAGCGCGCCAAACGAGTGAATTAGGGATTTCAGTGGTTCGTGGAGGCACGATTCCTGGTGAGCATATCGTGATTTACGCAGGTGAAGATGAGATTTTAGAATTTAAACATACTGCTTTATCGCGCAATATTTTTGCCAAAGGTGCCCTTGAAGCAGCCGAATTTCTTGCCAAACAGCCAAGTGGCAAATATAATATGGCTGATTTAGTGAATCAAAATTAAGAATTTATCGAGGTGGAAAATGTCAGAATTACAATTTACCGATCCATATATGTTAGCAAAATATATTAAGGATGCAACGAAACAAACACCAGTCAAAGCCTATGTTCAAGGTGATTTATCTGGTGTGACGAGTGATGAAGTGAAAATTTTTGGTGAAGGGAATTTTCATTTTGTGATTGGCGATGCAGCAAAAGTAGCCGCCTTTTTAGATGCGCATCAAGACAAGATTACGGATTCTTATTTAGAAAATGACCGCCGCAATTCTGCTGTCCCACTATTAGACTTAACCAAAGTGGACGCTCGAATTGAACCAGGTGCGTTTATTCGTGACCAAGCTGTTATCGGAAAAAATGCTGTCGTCATGATGGGCGCAGTAATTAATATTGGTGCCGTAGTAGGCGAAGAAACCATGATTGATATGGGTGCCATTTTAGGTGCCCGCGCGACAGTAGGCAAACGTGCCCATATCGGTGCGGGTGCTGTGTTGGCCGGCGTCTTAGAACCACCTTCAGCAAGTCCAGTGATTGTGGAAGACAATGTGTTAGTCGGTGCCAATGCAGTTGTACTAGAAGGTGTGCGCATTGGTGAAGGTGCAGTGGTTGCTGCGGGTGCTGTCGTAACTGAAGATGTGCCAGCTGGTGCGGTAGTTGCGGGTAGTCCTGCCAAAATCATCAAGATGAAAGACGAAAAAACGATTAGCAAAACGGAATTCCTAGATGATTTACGTAAATAAAGTGATTGAGGTCAAGTAGAAAAAGTCGCTACTTGACCTTCTTTTTTACATCAGTTACCAACAGGGTGCCAGTTAAGAGATTATCAGAAAATTAGATAACGCATAGAATTTAAGTCAGAAATAAATTTTCTTTGCAAGTCACCCTGTTTTCAAGTATATTAGAATTTAGGAAAAATAAAACAACTTTAGGAGGAATTTATGTCTTTACCAAAATGTCCAATGTGTCAATCAGAATATACTTATGAGGATCGTGGGTTGTTGATTTGCCCTGAATGCGGTCATGAATGGTCACCAGAAGATCAAGTCCAAGAAGAAGGCTTAGTTGTCCTTGATGCAAATGGCAATCAATTACAAGATGGCGATACAGTCACTGTGATTAAGGATCTAAAAGTCAAAGGAGCAAGTGGCGCGATCAAACAAGGAACTAAGGTCAAAAACATTCGCTTAGTAGAAGGCGACCATAACATTGACTGCAAAGTTGATGGCTTTGGTGCGATGAAATTAAAATCAGAATTTGTGAAAAAACTATAATCTTTCAAAAGCTGTTTACAAATTTTTCATACTTTTTTGGTAAACTATTCTTGAAAATTGATACGAGGTGAAAGGAATGTATGGAATGTATCCGATGGGGTTTTTCTTTGATCCCACCTATATTTTAGTGATTATCGGAATTATGCTATCCATGGCGGCTTCGGCTTATGTGAATAGTACTTACCGTAAATATGACGAGGTTTTGAGTAAAAAAGGGGTCACCGGGACGCAAGCTGCTCAGTATATCTTACAAAGTCAAGGCATTCATAATGTGGGTGTTCAAGGGATTGCGGGCGATTTGACCGATAATTATAACGCCCAAACGAAGATGTTGAGTTTATCCCAAGCTACAGCGCAATCGACATCTGTTGCGGCAATTGGTGTGGCTGCTCATGAATGTGGTCATGCTGTACAAGATGCGAAAAATTATTTCCCATTGCGTTTGCGGGCAGGCATTGTACCGATTGTCAATATTGGTTCGACTTTGTCTATCCCATTGATTTTAATCGGGGTTTTATTACGTGGTCAATTTTTGATTAACTTGGGCTTAATTGCATTTGCGTTAGTCTTTATTTTCCAATTAGTCACGTTGCCTGTCGAATTTGATGCCTCAAGAAGAGCGATTCAAATTTTAAGTGAAGGTGGCTTACTGGCTGAAAATGAATTGCCTATGGTGAAAAAAGTCTTAACCGCCGCTGCTTTAACTTATGTGGCTGCTGCAGTGAGTACCTTACTTCAATTATTACGTTTATTTATTCTTTTTGGAAATAACAATCGCGACAACTAAAAGACAACTCTTAGAATTTGTCTCAAATCGTTGTATAATCGATGAAAATGTTTTCTAAATGTGTTAAAATAAGGTCAAAAGAAGAATTGGAGTGATGCTTATGAAAACATCTACAAAAATTGCCTTAGGTGTCAGTACCACTTTAGTAGCTGGGGTGATTACTTCAGCGATTGTGGCCGATAAAATTATCACAAAGGTAAAAAAAGTTCAAAACCGCAAAAAAGTCAAAAAATTTGTGGACGATAAGTTAAATGGCAATGCTTTTGTTGGCGATATGGTGGACCGTCTAAGTGATAAAGATATTGAATCATTAATCAACATCGGTAAAAAAATCGGTGAAGGTCAAGAACAGTTATCTACTTATGGCGAATCAGTTAAAAATGCGACTAGCCAAGCCAAAAATAAAGTTGGTTCAGTCATTAAACAAATCAAAATCAAATATTAGTACAGATAGTCTCAAGAATTGCTCTTGGGACTTTTCTTAATAAGAAGTTAGGATGAGAAAATGGAAAAAAGGAGCAGTCTGACTCAAGAACAAAAAGAGTATTTCATGAAAGAAGCCATCAAAGAAGCGAAAAAGGCGGAACAAATGGCAGAAGTTCCCATCGGAGCGGTCGTGGTTTATCAAGGTGAAATCATAGGTCGCGGACATAATCAAAGAGAAACGCAGCAACAAGCCGCAGCCCATGCAGAGATGTTTGCCATTCAAGGGGCTTGTGAAAAGGTCGGTAGTTGGCGTTTAGAAAAGAGTCAATTATTTGTGACTTTAGAGCCTTGTGTGATGTGTAGTGGGGCCCTTCAGTTAGCCCGTGTCGAAGAAATCTATTTCGGGGCATTTGATCCAAAAGGTGGGGCCTGTGGTTCTTTATTAAATATCGCCACCGATGAACGTTTTAATCATTGGAGCTATGTCGAGTCAGGTATTTTAGCTGAGGAATGTGGTCAGTTATTATCGCAATTTTTTAAAAAGCTAAGAGAAGCAAAAAAATTACGAAAAAAGGCTAGTCATTCACCAGAAAATAGTATATAATAGGTTTTGCCGTTATGGCTAGGACAATGGGAAGCTTGTGAAGCGTGTCAGGTCTGGAAGGAAGCAGCACTAAGCATGTCTTTCCATGTGTCTGATTGATTACATCAGTATTGACTGGTGTATTTTTTTTGCTTTCAAAGTGATTTTTTGAAAGACTTCTATATGTTTTGTAGATATAATATTTAAATCAAGTTTTACAATAATGAATGTTAAATAACGCCAGCTCATCAAGTAAGATTAAGTGGCGTTTCTTTATGCATCGTGTTTATTCTTTGATTTTTACTGTAAGCTGATTGTTGGTATTTTGACTGATGTAAACGGTGAATGTTTTTTGAAAAGCATATTCATAATAACCAGAAATATAGTGCGCTTTGGTTGAATTTTTATTCTTGATTTGAAGCGTAATCTGACCAGTGAAATCTTTCGGTATCTTTATCTTTTTCTTTGCTTGGAAGCTTTGATTGACATTCCCACGAAACTTTACCCTCATATCAGTCAAAGATAAATTTGTGTGATTTGTGATATAGATTGTATTTTTTTCCCCATGATTGTAAATAAAATAGCCACCCAAAAAGGCAATGAGTAATATTACCGATATGCTTCTTTTTTTCTTCATGTTTCACCGCCTGTACTGATTTGAACGAATCTTTTTTATCAATTCATTTTTTCAACTGTCTATTAAATTTCAATAATCCTAAATAACTCTTCTCTTAGTATAACATTTTTGTAGAAGAAAAAAATTTTATGATAGCTGTCATATAATGAATGGAAGTTTTTTGTCTAAAAGTGATTGTTCTATTAGTGGAAAATCGTTACTTTCTTTATTTTGTTGTCAGCATTAGAATGGTTCGCGTTGTTGAAAAGGCAAGAGGAATGTCTGGCCGTCATGAAAGAAGAATAAATTTGAATTTTCCTTTGCCAATGGTTGAGATTGTATGGTATAATTTTTGTCATTGCTGTAAGTTTTCAGTAATATTTTTGCAAATAGATTTGATGGAAGGATGACAGAAATGAAAGGGAAAAACCTTACCCTGAATTATAGTCTTCTACAAGGTAGCTATTGGATGAGTTATTGTGCCTTGTATAGTTTTGCGACAGTTTATCTTTTATCAAAAGGCTTTAATAGTGCGATGATAGGGATGATTGTGGCTGGTAGTAATATTTTAAGTAGTGTATTACAACCTTATGTTTCAACTTTGGCCGATCAAGCGAAGAAATTAAGTATTCGGCAAATTATTTTAATGGTAGCAGCTGTATTGGCTATTTTATTAGCAGGCTTAACGATTGTGCCTAGCCAACTTTTACTTGTAGGTCTTTTATTTATTTTTGCCAATATTTTCTTACAGGTATTACAACCCTTAATCAATGCGATGAGTTTTTACTATATTCGTCATGGCATGAAAATTGACTTCGGTTTAGCCCGTGGCACAGGTTCGCTAGCTTTTGCGATTCTTTCTAGTATTTTAGGATTTTTATTATCAAAATTCGCTAGTTGGGTCATTCCATTGAGTAGTTTAATTTGTGTAGGATTGATTGTATTATTGATGTTGAGTTTCCCGGTGATTCAAAAGATGAGCGAAGAAGTAGCACACGATGAAAATCCTAACCATGTGCCTGGTGGTTCCTTCATGTATTTTGTCAAGGAATATCCAAGTTTTTGCTTTGTCTTAATTGGTAGCACTTGCTTATTTATCTATCATAATATGTTTAACAGTTATTTAATCCAAGTGGTAGAAGCATTGCATGGGACTTCAAAAGAGTTAGGAACAACGATGTCACTTGCGGCGATGGTTGAGATTCCGACAATGTTCTTATTCTCAAAGATTGTAGCCAAATATAGCAGTCATAAGTTATTGGTTTTTGCTAGTATAATGTTTACGGTTAAAGCGATTGCGACAATTTTTGCAGTCAATATTCCGATATTATATGCGACTCAAATTTTCCAAATGTTTGCTTTTGCGCTATTCACCCCAGCATCTGTCTATTACACCAATCAAATGATGAAACCGCAAGACCAATTCAAAGGACAAGCTTACCTGACAATGACCATTACCATGGGTGGGGTGCTTGGAAGTCTGTTAGGTGGTTTTATCCTTCAATATAGCAGCGTGTCTATGATGTTGATTGTCTGTGCGATTGTTTCAGCGATTGGGACTTTCTTTGTAGCAAAATTTGCCAAAGAAGTAAAAAATGCTTAAATCTTATCTTGTAAAGTGAGTTTCTTTTTAGAGGCTCGCTTTTTTTTCTTCATTTATCCATTGGTTCAAAAATAGGGCTTGTCTTTTAATCTAAAATTCGCTATGCTTTATTCGTGCATTGAAATCAAGGTCAACTTGGACTGGTTCGAAAACTTCCCAGGATAAAAAACTAAGAATCTCAGAAACTCTTTTTTTATCATAGAAAAAGAGAATATTATGAAAGGGGTTGGAGAGATGCGCAAAGTAATTATTGATTGTGATCCAGGGATTGATGATTCGCTGGCTTTATTATATGCGCTCAAGTCACCAGAAATTGATGTTGTAGCGATTTGTGTCGTCGCAGGTAATGTGCCAGTCGAAATCGGTGTGAAAAATGTGTATTACTGCTTGGATTTGGTCAATCGGCGAGATATTCCAGTTTATCTCGGTGCGTCTGAGCCAATGGTTGTGCCATTTGTGAGCGCACAAGATACGCATGGTTTCGATGGCCTCGGGGAAAGTCATTTAGCTCAAGCGACTATAGTTACGCCACAAGAGCAAAGAGCCGCTGAATTTTATGCTCAGACTTTTGCTCACCCACAGGAAATCTCGGTTATTGCCTTAGGTCCCTTAACGAATATCGCTCAAGCACTCGATTTGAATGTCAATCTCGGTTTAAATATGCAACGCTTTGTCAGCATGGGTGGTGCTTACCTTAGTCATGGTAATTGTTCACCGGTGGCAGAGTATAATTATTGGTGTGATCCCGATGCGGCGAAAATCGTCTATGAAAAATTAGGTTGTCCGATTGAAATGGTCGGCTTAGATGTGACACGTAAGATTGTTTTGACACCGAATTTGTTGCAATTTAGTCAGTATTTAAATCCACAAATGGGTGAAATACTTGCAAAAATAACTCAATTTTATTTTGATTTTCACTGGCAACAAGAGCATGTCTTAGGCTGTGTGATTAATGATCCGCTAGCTGTGGCTTACTTTATTCACACCCAATTATGTAGTGGTTTCAATAGTTATGTAGTGATTGAAAATCAAGGAGTCAGTCGTGGTCAAAGTTTGGTAGATGCGCATGATTTTTGGCGCAAACCGGCAAATGCCAAAATTTTGACTCAAGTCGATTCGACAGCGTTCTTTGTGGAATTTCTAGCCATTGTCTTAGATGTACCTCACGAAGTCATTGCACAAGATATGAAAAATTTGAAACTAGGTGAATGACTTTGAAAAATATCTCAACGAAAAAAATTGCATTGATTGCTTTATGTGTCGGACTTAACTATATAGGTGGGAATATCGCCTTATTTTTACGTTTACCCATTTATTTTGATAGCATCGGCACGATTATGGCTGCCTTTTTACTTGGACCGATTGCGGGGATGGTAGCCGGTTTGTTAAGTGGCTTACTTAGTGGCATTACGACTGATTTATTCTCACTTTATTATATTCCAGTCGCACTGTGTACTGGTTTTATTGCGGGGATGGTTTATCAGCGCTTACATAAGCCTTGGCGTGTTCCGATAGAAGCTGCGGTGATTTCCTTACCAGGTACGTTGATTTCTTCTTTTATCACGTATTTCTTATTTGGAGGGATCACTTCTTCAGGCTCGAGTATTATTGTGCAATTGATTCATGGTCTAGGACTCAACCAATTAACTAGCGTGATTTTGGTTCAGGTGATTACTGATTATGCAGATCGCCTACTGAGTGTTGTGGTGGTATTAAGTGTGATTGCGATGTTGCCGAAAAAAGTAAAAATGATATAATTAAATCGAGGAATAGAAGTAGAAAAATATCGGTCGCACACGCACCAGCATGCTGGTATCTGAGAGGTGGGGAAGGGCCGTCCCACCTATTCCTTGGCACCTAGAATATTCTAGGTGCTTTTTTTATTTTTAGGCGTTTTGCTTGTGTTTCGTCTAAAAAGCATTATAGTTAAAGTTAGAATTGAAAGTTACGGAGTATTTTCATGGAAACGATAAAGATTTTACATACCAATGATATCCACTCACATTTGGAAAATTGGCCGCGAATAGCGCATTACATCCAAAGTCAACAACAAGCATCCAAAGACGATGAAACACTTTGGACCTTGGATTTAGGCGATTTTTGTGATCGATGGCACCCTTTAACCGAGGCCACGCATGGAAAAGGCAATATCGCATTACTGAATCAAGCCCACTATGATCTTGTTACTTTGGGTAATAATGAAGGACTAGGGTTTAGCCAAGATGAGTTTCAAGCGTTGTATCAACATGCCAATTTTCAAGTGGTGATAGCTAATGTCCGCCAATTGAATCAACAACTTCCGTCTAACTGTCACGCCTATACGATTCTGACGACAAAAGACCAAACTAAAATCGCCTTTATCGGTTTGACTGCACCTTTTGAATCTGGGTATCGTGCCAATGGTTGGTTAATTTTAGATCCTCAAGAAACCTTGCGTGCGTTTTTACCAGAATTAAAGCAACAAGCTGATCTCATTTGTGTGATGAGCCATTTAGGGATGATGCAAGATCGTTTACTTGCTCAAAATTTTCCTGAAATCGATCTTATCATTGGTTCGCATACGCATCATGTGTTTGTTCAGGGAGAATTCGTGAATCAGACTTTGTTGGCAGCGGCCGGGAAGTATGGCCAATATGTGGGTGAAATTACTTTAACTTTGGAAAATCATCAGCTAAAAGAGAAACGCGCACGGGCCATTTGTTATGAAGATTTACCACTGGTATTCGATGAAGGACGTGTGAGTGAAGCTTATTTTCAAGAAGGTCAACATATATTAGCTGAGCAATCCCTTTGCACAATCAATGAAGAAAAATCCATTGAAAAAATTACCGCAGAATTAGCTCAAGCGATGAAAGCTACGACCAATCAAGACTTGGCTTTATTAAATACAGGTTTAGTTTTACATTCGTTATCAAAAGGTGTCATTACGAAAAAAGACTTACATGAAATTTTGCCTCATCTGATGCATTTAGTGACTGTTCAGTTGCAAGGATGTGATTTAATCCGCCTGGCAGCTGAAATAACTAAGAATCAGCCATTTTTAAGCTATTATCAACCAAAAGGCTTAGGATTTCGTGGTAAGATTTTCGGACAAATTTATAATGACGGCTTAGTCTATCATCCGGAAAGTCGAACAGCAAGTCTTAGAGGAAAGCCAATTGCACCCAATCAAAGCTATTCGTTAGTGACTTTGGATTATTGGGTCTTTTTGCCTTTTTTCCCAACATTAGAAATTGCTGGGGAGGTCACGTTATATTATCCGAAATTATTGCGGGAGATTTATGGCGAATTTTTAGCAAGAAATGAGAATTAAACATACACAAACAACCGCTGAAAAGGTATAATAAAAAAGACAGTATATTATTGATAGGATGGTGAAAAGATGACCAATCAGGAAACGCAACAAGAAATGCAAACAACCCAAGAACAAGCCACAGAAGAAAAAGTGGAATATAAAGGGGAAGTCGTTACCCGAATTGAAGAAAATAAATATCAAGTCGGATCTAGACAATATGAACTAGTAGCCAATCATCGTGACGGGTTCGATGCGCAAAAATTCGGTGAACGCTATAGTGATGTGCTAGCGAAGTATGATTATATTGTTGGGGACTGGGGTTATGAGCAGTTGCGCTTGAAAGGCTTTTTTGAAGAAAATAATAAAAAAGCTTTACCCGAGCAAAGAATTGATACGCTAGAAGATTATTTATATGAGTATTGTAATTTTGGTTGTGCCTATTTTGTGGTGAAACGAATTGGCGGTAAGCGTGAAAAGATGCAAAATCGTAAAAATAAAAAGCATAAAAATAATCAAGTGTATGTAGAAGAAAAACGCGAAGTCATTGCCCATAAGAAAAAGCCAACGATTAAATCACGAAAAACTTCTGAAAATCATAAACAAGAAAAGCATACCATCAGTCATGTCGAAGGTAAGCGAAATTTTGTAGTAAGAAAGCGAGAGGACTAGGCTGTGAAATATAAAGGATATTTAATTGATTTAGATGGGACAATTTATCTAGGCAAAGAACCCATCCCAGCAGGTAAGCGATTTGTCGAACATCTGCAAGAAAAGGCGATTCCGTTTTTATTTGTAACGAATAATACGACGAAATCTCCAGAAACAGTGGCACATCGTCTAGCCAATGAATTTGATATTCATGTGACCGCCGAGCATGTTTATACTGCGACTTTAGCGACGATTGATTTTATGAAGGAAAAAAATCTAGGCAACAAGGTTTATGTGATTGGGGAAGCTGGTCTAATTGATTTAATTGTCGCAGCAGGTTTTGAATTAGATGATGAAAATCCCGATTATGTGGTAGTTGGTTTAGATAATGATGTGACTTATGAAAAATTTGTCAAAGCGACTTTAGCGATTCAAAAAGGCGCCTACTTTATCGGAACAAATCCAGATAAAAATATTCCTACTGAGCGTGGATTATTGCCGGGTGCTGGTGCGTTAATCTCATTTTTAGAGACTTCTACTCAAACCAAAGCGACCTATATCGGTAAGCCGGAAGCCATCATCATGGAAAAAGCCCTTGAACATTTGCAAATGACTAAAGAGGAAGTCATCATGGTGGGCGATAATTATGAAACGGATATTCGCTCAGGGTTAAATAATGGCATTGATACTTTATTGGTGCTTTCTGGTTTTACCTCTAAAGAACAAGTACCACATTTACCTAAGGCGCCAAGTTATGTTGTGGATAATTTGGATCAATGGGACTTTAAATAATGAAGTTATCCTTTACGACTAGTTATTGGCTGAAGTATTTGTGCGTGTTGTTGACCATTATTAGTTTGGCGATTACGATAACCATTCATTTTACGCCACTGTATTATTTGCAAGAGTTTCAGCAACATTTAGCGCAAAGTGTTGGCTTGACGCGCACGCAATTATTTCATAACTATCACCAATTATTAGCCTATTTGGATCTACCTTGGATTAAGGCGTTGCAATTAACCGATTTTCCAAGTAGTAGTTCTGGGGCGAAACATTTTTACGAGGTGAAACGATTATTTTTATTCAATTATGCCGTTTTACTTGTAACTTTTGTGCCGAGTCTACGCATATTAAAGCAGCTGTATCGGCAGAAAATGACTTGGCTATTTATTCGCCCGATTCAGTGGACCGTATTGGTGTTTGCGGTTCTGTTGTTTTTGATGGCGATTGGTTTTGAGCGCTTTTTTATCTATTTTCATCAGATTTTATTTAGAAATACGGATTGGTTATTTGATCCAGCTACTGATCCGATTATTAATGTTTTGCCAGAATCTTTTTTCATGCAATGTTTTCTGCTCTTCTTTGCGCTACTCTTGCTAAGTTTAGTGACATTGTATACAATAGGCAAAAAACAATTAAAAGAAAAATAACGAGGTGTTTGATTTGGTTGATTTAACGAATAAATTCAATCCACAAGTTGGCAAAATTGCCGTATCTTTAATTCGTCAGTTTGATGAGCGGGTTTCATCCATTCCGAATATTTTAAAATTAACTTTAGGGGAACCTGATTTTACAACTCCGGAGCATGTCAAAGCATCAGGAAGAGAAGCCATTACGCAAAATCATACCCATTATTCAGGAATGGCAGGCTTAGCAGATGTACGTCAAGCAGCGAGTGCCTTTTTAAAACAAAAATATCAAGTGGATTATCATTGGCAAGATGAGATTTTAGTGACTGTGGGAGCGACCGAAGCGATTTCGGCGGCCTTGCTTGCGGTTTTATGCCCAGGCGATGAAGTCTTACTACCAGCGCCTATTTATCCCGGATATGAACCAGTGATTACCTTAGCTGGGGCAAAACCGGTGTATATGGATACGAGTGATAATGGCTTTGTTTTATCGCCTGATACCTTGGAAAAAACCTTAATTGCGCATCAAGACAAGGTCAAAGCGGTCATTTTGAACTATCCAAGCAATCCAACTGGCGTGACTTATACACGTGAAGAAGTACAAGCTTTAGCCGATGTATTAAGAAAATATGAAGTCTTTGTCATTAGTGATGAAATCTATAGTGAATTAACTTATGATGGCCATCATGTTTCAATTGCTGAATATTTAAGAGAACAAACCATTTTAATTAATGGGTTATCTAAATCACATGCGATGACTGGTTGGCGTATCGGTTTTATCTGTGCACCGAAAGAATTGACCAAAGAAATTATCAAAGTACATCAATATTTAGTAACAGCAGCATCCACGATTTCTCAAAAAGCCGCTGTGGAAGCTTTGGTGGCTGGTATTAATGATGCGGATGAAATGAAAGTCGAATATCAAAAACGCCGCGATTATCTTTTTGAGAAAATGTCGGCACTTGGCTTTGAAATTGCTCGCCCATCTGGTGCTTTTTATATCTTTGCTAAAATTCCAGCAGGATTAATACAAGATTCTTTTGATTTTTGTGTGGATTTAGCACAAAAACAACAATTAGCGATTATTCCAGGTATTGCGTTTGGTCCAGAGGCGGAAGGTTATGTCCGTTTAAGTTATGCCGCAAGTATGGAAAAATTAGTCGAAGCGATGAAACGTTTAGAAAAATACGTTCAAAACGAAAAAGCTTAAAATATCCCAGTTAATGAAAGATTGCTCACTTTGCTATATAAGGTGGGCAATTTTTTTATTTCTATCATTAAAATTGGGAGGACATGTGATATGATGAAAGAAAACGTAGCAGAGGTGAACGGTATGAAGTCTTTTTGGAATCAAATAAATGATTATTTTGAACAGCATCCTTATCAAGAGGTTTTTATTCCTGCTATAGTCGGTTCAATCCTTGGTATTACAATCGAATATCTTGTAAATGGCGATTTTTTAATTGAGAATATTTGGACCTTCCTCTTTCTTAATCTTGGCTTTTTGTACCAAGCCTATCGCAAGCAGAAACGAACAAAGGAAAAGAAAAAATAATGAGGCTTTTATTTACCTAACCTTTACAATCTAAGAGAAATTTTTACATAGAATCAAACGGACTTTTACATCTACTTGTTAAGATAAATGTGTAAGCAAGAAGTCAACTTACAAATCATTTTATTCAAGTAAGTAAGAGGAGTCGTTACGATGAAAAAATTATCAGCCATGTTACTTTTAGCAGGAGTATTTTTAGCCGGATGTGGCAATGCAAGTTCAACAGGAAACAGTTCAACTAACTCTAAACAAGTCCAAATCGTTGCGGTGGGTTCAACTGCTTTACAGCCCTTAGTTGAATCAGCGCAAGAACAGTTTGTTGCAAAAAATGCGAATTATCAAATTACCGTGCAAGGCGGGGGCTCAGGTACAGGCTTGAGTCAAGTGGCTAGTGGTTCGGTGCAAATTGGTAATTCCGATGTCTTTGCAGAAGAAAAAGATGGCGTAGATGCAAGTAAACTCGTTGATCATCAAGTGGCAGTTGTTGGGATGGCCCCAGTTGTCAATAAAGCGGTCGGTGTCAAAAATGTCACCAAGGACCAGTTGATTGCAATTTTTACTGGTAAGGTGAAAAATTGGCAAGAGTTAGGCGGTAAGGACCAAGAAATTGTTGTTGTGAACCGAGCAAGTGGATCAGGTACGCGCGCCACTTTTGAAAAATGGGGCTTAGATGGGGCAAAAACCATTCAAGCGCAAGAACAAGATTCATCAGGAACAGTGAAAAAAATTGTTTCTTCTACTCCTGGTGCGATTAGTTATCTGGCTTTGTCTTATATTGATGATAGTTTAGAAGCACTCTCTTTAGACGGTGTCGCACCAACTGCTGAAAATATCGAAACTAATGATTGGCCAATTTGGTCTTATGAACATATGTATACCAAAGGCAAGCCAACAAAAGAAATCAAGAAATTTTTAGATTACATGGTTTCCGATGAAGTCCAAGAAGGTTTGGTCAAAGATTTAGGTTATTTACCAGTAACGAAGATGCAAGTCTCGCGTTTGGCCGATGGACAAGTGACCGAGAAATAATCCAGTCTCTTTTAATTGAAAGAAAATCAAAACCTACTCACGCTTTTCATTTCATCATAAGTTCTCCATAATAGAAAGCCCCTCGTAGCTTGGAAGCTATGAGGGGTTTTCAGTTAATTCAGGAAGTTCAACGATAAACGTAGCGCCTAAGCCAGGGTGACTTTCCACCCAGATGCGGCCACCTAATTTTTCAGTATAGTCTTTCACGATAGCTAAACCAAGACCAGTTCCACCAGAATGTCTCGCCCGCGCTTTGTCTACACGGTAAAAACGTTCGAAAATTCGTGCTTGATCTTTTGCTTCGATTCCTAAGCCATTGTCGGTAATCTTAAAGGTGAATAGCTGGGCTTGTTTTTTCAATTGAATCGTAATTTTGCCGTTTTCAGGGGCATAAAAAATTGCATTTTCAATTAAATTTTTGAGAATGGGTTGAATTAGTTCTTTTTTAGTTAAGAGCGTGACTTCTTTCTCGGTAGTAAGTGTCAAGGATAGCTGCTTATGCTCGATATTCTTTTCATATTGACTCAGAATTTGTTTGACCAATCGTCCACATTCGACTTGACTAGATTCATAAGCAAATAATTCATCGGTTTTCGACAGTTGAATAATCTCTTGAATCAAATCTTGTAAACGATTGGCATCTTTTTGCATGATGGTTAAAAACTGGCGACATAATTTAGGATCTTCCATCGCGCCATCAAGTAAGGTTTCGGTAAAGCCAATCAGCGAGGTGACAGGTGTTTTTAATTCGTGGGTGACATTGCCGACGAAATCTTTTTGCAGCTTTTCGAGATGTCTAATCTTGGTTAAGTCATAACTCATGCCTAAAATCTGTTGTTGATCAGAAAAAATCCGAATCGATAAATCTAATTTTCGCTTGGTTTGAAAAGTGGTCAGTTCTTCATGGAGTAGTTGATGATTAGACTGTACTTGATAAATCATTTGAATCAATTTCGGATCAGTGATGGTTTGGGTAAAATCAACATTTAATTTGCTTTCTGTTAAACCGAGTTGTTCGCACATTGCTTGGTTCATCAGTTGTAGCTTGCCATCTGGTGCAATTAAAAAGATACCAATCGTCAATTCTTGCAAGACTTGCGCAAATTGTACTTGGCTTTGGGTATATGCATGATGGGTTTGGCGCAATTTTTCATTTAATTGATTAATCAAATAAAATAATTCGCCACTTTGTTCATCTTGCGTTAAAATCCATTCGGTGTGGTCAGGTTGATTGAGCATTTTTTCTAAGATAGGGACCACGGTTTGCAGCGGTTGGTTGCGTTTATAGATAACCCGTAAAATAAAGAACGTAATCATCAAATACATCAAGCTAAATACGATAAAAATCGCGCGTTGCATGGACTTCGCTTGATTATAAAAGATTGCGGTCGGCTCAGCTAAGCGTAAAATATAACGTACTTGACCGTTAGATTGTAAAGCAAGAGTGACATACATCATTTCCTTATGCAAAGTCTGACTTTCACGGATTGCTTGGCCAGTTTCATTGCCATCCAATATCGCTTTAACTTCCGGACGATTTTTGCGGGAATCATCTTGTAATTGGGATTCAAACGTATCAAAAAGAATTTTTCCGGTTTTACCATCAATTAAGGTAAGTCGCTCATTTTCATTTTGGACATATTGTGGTGCGAGCTGGATGATTTTTTTCACCTGATTTTGGCTGATGCGACTCAGCGTTTGGGCTTGTTCGATTAAAAAGCGATTTTGCTGCGTAATGACTTGTTGGTTATAAAAATAATGAATCAATTGCCAGCTAAATAAGTAAAGAATGATCAGGCCGATTCCCCAAAGCAGGGCTTCCTTATGCAGATATTTTTTCATTTGTCCGGCTCCTGAAATTTATAACCAAAACCGCGGACTGTGACTAAATATTGCGGTTTTTTCGGATCCACTTCGATTTTTTCTCTTAGATGACTAATATGCACATCGACAATCCGTGTTTGACCATCAAAATCAAAATTCCAAATACGTTCAAGCAAGGTATCACGATTGATGACGCGGTTTTTACGTTGCATAAAATACACCAAGAGTTCAAATTCTTTAGGTGTTAAGGTAATCTTATGACCACGCACTTGGACTTGGTAATTTTCTAAATCGGCAATAATATCACCAATTCGTAAGGTTTGTCCTTCTTCGTTACTGGCTATTGGATGAATATGATCTTGTCCTTTTTTCACATCGACTCTGCGAAAAATAGCTTTCATACGTGCCAGTACTTCACGCGGGCTAAATGGTTTGGTTAGATAATCATCTGCGCCAATCTCAAGGCCCAAAATCCGGTCAATGGCATCATCTTTGGCGGTAAGCATCAAGATGGGACTGTCGACTTTTTCTTGACGGAGCTTTTTGGTGATTTCCATGCCATCCAGATACGGCAACATCACATCTAAAATGATAAAATCAAAATCTTCTTGCAAGGCGAGTGCTAAACCTTTTTGACCATCTTCAGCTAAAGTGACCTGATAACCTTCTTTTTGTAAATTAAATTGTAATAGGGTACGAATAGATTCTTCATCATCGACAACTAATACTTTTTTCATAAAAACCTCCAAATGATTTTCTGTTTCCATTTTACCATTAAGGACTATGGAAAACCACAAAACAATGATATAATGAAAAATGTTAGTCAATCTTATTTAGAAAGTAGTTAGAAATCATGATTGGAATTAGTGCTTGTCTGGGCGGTGTGTGTTGCCGCTATGATGGACGGATGCAAAAAATCAATCTAATAAAAGAACTGATAGCCGCCAATGAAGCTGTCTTAGTTTGCCCTGAGGTGATGGGTGGTTTACCGATTCCACGAGTACCGGCTGAGATTGTCGGTGGCGATGGCTTTGATGTCTGGCAAGGAAAAGCCAAAGTCATCAACCAGAATCAAGAAGATGTCACTGAAAGCTTTAAACATGGGGCGAGAGTAGCTTATGAAAAGTTACAGGCGCAGCAAGTGACAACTTTAATCTTAAAAGAGCGCAGTCCTTCTTGTGGTAAGTCGCAAATTTATGATGGCACTTTTTCAGGTACGAAGAAGACAGGTGTCGGAGTAGCCACTGCCTATTTTATCCAAAAAGGGATGCAAGTTTATAGTGAGGCAGACTTACCAACCATACGCTCACAAAGGGGGATTTTACTTGGAGATTGAAAAAACAAATCGCATGAACGCTTTGTTTGAGTTTTATTCGACGCTTTTGACGACCAAGCAGATGAACTATATGGAATTATATTATGCGGACGACTACTCTTTAGGGGAGATTGCTGAAGAGTTTGAAGTGAGCCGGCAAGCCGTTTATGATAATATCAAGCGGACCGAAAAAATTTTAGAAGACTATGAAAAAAGATTACATATGTATTCAGATTACATGGTGAGAAGGCAGGTCTATGGGCAGTTTCAAGAATATATCGCCAGTCACTATCCAAAAGACGAGACCTTGCAGAGTTTTATCAATGAATTACAAGCAATAGAGGATTAATAGATAAGGAGTTTTTTATGGCATTTGAAAGTTTAACGAAGAGATTACAAGATGCGATGAGTAAATTACGTCGCAAAGGGAAAGTAACCGAAGCCGATGTAAAGGAAATGATGCGTGAGATTCGTCTAGCTTTATTAGAAGCCGACGTGAACTTACAAGTCGTGAAAGAATTTACTAAAAATGTTCGCGAGCGGGCTGTTGGGGCAGAAGTTTTAGAAAGCTTATCCCCAGCGCAACAAGTTGTGAAAATCGTTGATGAAGAGTTAACGAAGATGTTAGGTTCTGAAACGGCTGAATTAATCAAGTCACCAAAGATTCCAACAGTTATTATGATGGTCGGGTTACAAGGGGCTGGTAAAACAACCTTCACAGGGAAATTAGCCAATCATTTAATCAAAAATGAAAAAGCGCGTCCATTACTGATTGCAGGTGACGTATATCGACCAGCTGCGATTGACCAATTAAAAGTTTTAGGCGAACAGTTAAAAGTGCCGGTTTTTGAGATGGGTACTGAGGTTTCACCTGTTGAGATTGTACGTCAAGGGATGGAAGTTGCCCGCGAAAAACGCAATGACTATGTGTTGATCGATACGGCCGGACGTCTGCATATCGATGAAACTTTGATGGATGAGTTAAAACAAATTAAAGAAATCGCCCAACCAAATGAAATTCTCTTAGTTGTCGATGCGATGACTGGTCAAGATGCGGTAACCGTAGCCGATAGTTTCAATCAACAGCTAGGCATTACCGGGGTGATTATTACCAAACTTGATGGGGATACGCGTGGCGGGGCGGCATTATCCATTCGTTCAGTTACGGGTGCACCGATTAAATTTACTGGTACTGGTGAAAAATTAACGGACCTTGAAGTATTCCACCCTGATCGTATGTCTAGTCGTATCTTAGGGATGGGGGATTTATTAACCTTAATTGAAAAAGCCCAACAAGATTACGACGAGAAAAAAGCGGAAGAACTAGCCCGTAAGATGAAGGAAAATAGCTTTGACTTTAATGACTTTATCGAGCAGCTAGATCAAGTGATGAGCATGGGACCGTTGGAAGATTTGATGAAGATGATTCCAGGGATGAGCACCATGCCAGGAATCGAAAACCTAAAAGTGGATCCAAAACAAATTGCTAGACAAAGAGCCATTGTGATGTCCATGACTCCCCAAGAGCGTGAAAATCCTGACTTACTCAATCCAAGCCGTCGTCGAAGAATTGCGGCAGGTTCAGGAAATAGTGTGGTCGAAGTCAACCGCATGATTAAGCAGTTTAAAGAAGCCCAAAAAATGATGCAACAAATGACCAATGGTAACTTTAATATGCCGGGTATGGACCAAATGTTTGGCGGAGGCATCAAAGGCAAACTCGGCAAAATGGCGATGAACCGCATGATTAAGAAGAATAAAAAGAAAAAGAAGAAAAAACGTAAATAAACGGACAGAATAGCCACCAGTCGTTCAACTAAACTGGTGGCTATTATCTTCTTATTCGTTAAAAAAGGAGAATCTGATGAACCCAAAAGCGAAACGATTATATGAGCTCATCCATGAAATATACAATCAATCCGCTTATCCACTTTCGCATGTAGAAAAGCAAGCATTTTTTGAGGCGGCTCAAAAACTAACAAACAATCAAGAACGCATTAGCTTGATTGCGTATCGCTTATATCTGACAGTGGAAAAGGCTGCTCAAAGCCATCAAAGTTATAAGGAATTACAATACTTGAAAAAATTACTTCTAAAATATCGTTGGAAATACTATTTAGGTGCGGTACTGTCAAGTGCCTTTATTCGATAATTCATTGGGGTTTAGTTTATGACTAGACTTATTTTTTTTTTGCATTGTGCCTGATTATTCGTTACAATGAATTTATCTTATTGAAAGGAGTTTTTTTATGCAACGATTAAAAATACAACATTTGATTGCAACCGGGATTTATACAGCGTTATATTTTATTTTGATGGCACTTTGCTTACTGGTTTTGCGCTTTACGATTCCTGGTTTTCATAATTTATTGCTTCCTGGTGTGACCGCGCTATTTACTGGATTGATTTATTTAATTTTAATTGCTAAAGTTCAACGTTTTGGTGCTATTTCAATTATGGGGAGTGTGATTGGCCTATTATTTTTAATGACCGGTCACTTTCCTCTAGCTTTCTTACCAAATATTGTTGCGGCCATTTTGGCGGATTTCATTCAATTTAAAACGAATTTGCCAATCAAGATAAGAACGATGCTAAGTTATACTGTGTTTAGCTATGGTTTAGTGGGACCGCTTTTACCACTTTGGTTTATGCGCCAAGCTTACATTGATGCGTTACTTGCTCGAGGAAAAGACCAAAAGTATATTCATTTCGTCTTTGAACATGTGACTCAACAGATGTTTATTGTGAGTTTGTTAGCGATATTCATTGGTAGTATTGTTGGCATTTTGTTTGCTTTTCGTTTGTATCAAAAACATTTCGCTACTCGTTTTGGACAGATTTATGAATAAAAAATCGTTATCCATTGATCCTCGGGTTAGTTTATTTTATGTCTTATTGGCAAGCTTGTTTTTAATCTTTCCTTTTCAGCTAAGTGTGCAGTATTGTTTCTTTGGCGTTGTGGCAGGTGCACTATTACTTATAGGAAAATATCGCCAAGTTCTCTGCTACTTACTCATCTTTGTTGTCTTTGTGCTGCCTATAGCTATCCGCCATCCGATATTAGCGATGATTCGCGACTTTTTATCTATTGGTTTTGCGCGTATGTTGCCACTCTTTATGACGATGAGTTTGGCGATGGACCGTCAATCAATGGGGAAGTGGCAGGCGGCGATGGCGAAGATGAAGATGCCCAATTTTCTCTTTATTCCACTGGTGGTTTGTATTCGATTCATTCCGACATTTATTCAAGAAGGTAAACAAATTGCGCAATCTTTGAAATATCGTGGATTAGCCCAAAACTGGCGTCAGATACTCTTTCATCCATGGCAGTTTTTTGAGTATTTTGTCATTCCGTTACTTTCTTCCAGTGAGCAAGTCATTATGGATTTATCCAGCAGCAGTCTCATTCGATGCATTCAAAATACCAATCCCAAAACGAGTATTTATCCTATTCGTTTGAAAAAGTTAGATTATTTACTATTCCTAATTGGGCTAGGAATGATTGGAGGTCAATTATGGTTGCACTCATTGATTTAAAGAATCTAGAATACCATACACCTAATCAGGAGTGTCTGCTAAAAGGGATTGATTTTCAACTTTCTCCAGGTGAATGTGTACTGATATGCGGAAAAAGCGGAAGTGGCAAAACAACCCTTTTGAATGTTTTAAGTGGATTGGTTCCAGAATTATTTGAAGGGCAATTGGCTGGCCAAGGACAAATGTTAGGGCAACAATTTCCAATCAGTGATTTTCCTAGTCATGCGGAGAAAATCGGTCGTGTATTTCAAAATCCTAAATCCCAATTTTTTACCAGCGAGGTCCTAAGTGAGTTAGCCTTCAAGATGGAAAATTTAGGACTTGCGCGTGAAATGATGCAAGAAAAAATCCAGCAAGTCGCTACCTTTTTTGAGATTGAGGCATTTTTAGCGCAACCTTTATATCAATTGTCAGGTGGACAAAAGCAAACCGTTGCTTTCGCTAGTAGTTTGTTGCCAGCTTGCCAAGTCTTGTTTTTGGATGAAGTCGCTAGCAATTTAGATAAAACTGGATTAGCCAAATTAAAGCAGACGTTAAAACATTTGAAACGTTCAGGTGTCGCTCTTGTATTGGTAGAACACCGTTTAGATTATTGTTTAGATTTGATTGATCGCATCTACGTGTTAGAAAATGGTCAACTAAAGCAAGAATTATCCGCTGCAGAATTAAAAACTTATTCCGCAAACGAATTGGCTAGATTTGGTTTACGACATTGGCAAGCTGCGGTAAACCAGCTACCTCTACAAATGGAAAAGAAAGAAGCGACCATTCAATTACAGCTAGAGAATCTCTTCTTTGCCTATCCAAAGCAAAAAGAAAAGCAAATTGCCATTCCCTCATTGACGTTAGATAACAGTCAAATCATCGGACTCGTCGGTGAAAATGGTGCGGGCAAATCCACTCTAGTACAGTTGTTAACTGGATTGCTAAATGCTAAGCAAAGTCGAATTACTTTAAACGGTCACTTGATGCGCCCAAAAGACTTGTTGTCACAAAGTTTTCTTGTCCGTCAAGAAGTGAGTTTGCAATTATTTTTTGAATCTGTAGCAAAAGAGCTGACCTTTCAAGCAAAAAGGCTAGCATGCTACGATGAAATAGTGGTAGCTTTTGGATTAGAACAACTATTGTCCCGACATCCGCAGAGTTTATCTGGAGGGGAGAAACAACGAGTTGCCATCGCCAGTGCTTTGCTATCAGGAAAGACTTGTCTTTATTTTGATGAGCCTACGAGTGGTTTAGATGCGCTTCAGATGCGGCAAGTCAGCCAGCAATTAAGATTTATCCAACAAAAATATTCAGTCTTAATCGTGGTTATCAGCCATGATCAACCATTTTTAAGCCAGACCTGTGATTGCATCCTTAAGTTAGAGAAGGGGCGTATTACACCTGCATAAAGCATTTATTAAGCGATTGCCTATCAGTAGAAAGGATAGACAATCGCTTACTTTATTAGAAAATGCCCATTCTCTATTCCTTGTTTATTATTAGCATTTGCATTCACATATTCCTCCACCAATCTTTTATCATTGGTGGAGGACTTTCCTTGAAATGCAAGTAGAAAAATAGTATTAAAATACAAAATAGTAAAAGCAAGGCTAACTTCTTTGTCTTCTTCATTTTGCTCACTTCCTAACAATTAAGTATTTCTTTCTTTACGCATCGCCCATCTATCTAGCCAAGTTTGATAGTATACGATAACGGCAGAAAGCATAGTGATTATCAGAAATAGTATAAATAAATAGATATAGTCGCCTAAATGGGTGATATAACTACTTACTCGAATATAGCTAATGATAATCAACGTTGTCGCAATAGACATCGTGAGAAATGCTGGCAATTTTAAATGACTAAATTGTAAAAATTGTCCATTTGTTTCAAGACTTAAGCGTTGATAGTAATGATTACTTAAAAAAAGGAATGCTGTGATGAGTAAGGCATAAAGGATGATTTGTTTTGGATGCATCCCGTTAAAGGCGGCATCATGTACAGCCGTGCCAAGCCAATCTTCCCAGTGTGGATAAAAGACAATGCTTTGTTGAAAGAGCGTATAAAGCAAGGCTACAAACGTTATTATCATTGGCCCAGTGAATAAATTGCCTAAGATTACGCCTAAGAAAACCCCAATCACAAAAAGGAAATAATAAGAAAGGCAGCAACTAAAAATGGCATATAGTGTTTGCAGCCAATCCCAATGAATATATTTTTCAGGAATTGAGAAATAAATCATTCCCTCAGAAAGCACACTTCCAATGAAAATGGTTCCTAGCAAAAATAAACTGTAAAGAATAAATTTACTTCTGAATAGCTGCTTTCTGCTGTATTGTAAGCTAAAGAGGAAGGCATTAAATTTACTCTTCAAGTCCCAAAAACACATACTAAAACCAAAGGCTAGAACGAGGAAAATACATAATAAATTTTTCTTAGAAAGAGAATCGTAACGAAAATAGAGACGATCTTTTCTTAAAAGAGTGGAGGTATAGGGAAAGCTTTTTTTCTTAGGATTCACTTCTAACAGATGCGTTCGATAGTTTTCTAAAGAGACTTTCTTTTGGCTACCATTTGATTCGTATAGGTAATAATTATCCGTTTGATGATCTTTAACAAAAGAATCAGAATAAAAAAAATCATAGCTCCCTTGCCATCCTACAATATTTGAGCGTGTGTTTGAGGTCAAAAAAGTAATAGCCAACAAACTAAATAATAATAAGAGTACTTTTGATTTTTGCCACAGTAAGCGATAGAGCATCAAAATCTCCTCCTTTACCATTTATTTTCACGATATCGCTGCCACCATTTAAGCATTGTTTGGAAATAGACAAATATCGTTGCAATTACTGTACAAAATAAGGTGATACCAACAAAAACTTTCACGTCTTGCCAAGTTTTAAGTGTTAAGAAACTGGTTCCTACACCAAGATAAACAGAGCTTGCAATCATCAGTAGATAGATTGGTAATCTTAGCTTTTTGACCAATAGAAACTCGCTACTATTTTCAAGACTTGTCCGGTTAAAACTATAGCATCCTAGGGCTAATAAGCTAAGAGAAGCTAGTATCATGAAGACGATTAACATTGGATGGCTCCCGTAAAAGCTTGGTAGGAGTTGCCAAGTGTCAAACCATTCTTCTTTTAGATAGCTAAGTTTTTCTTGATAAAAAACAAAATAGAAAAGTAAGGGAACAAGTGAAAGCGGCGCAAAGAATAAATTGCCTAAGCCAACACCAAATAATAATCCAATGATAAAAATAAATAGATAGCTCATTGTGCAACTGAAGCCACTATATAAAAATTGCGTCCATGTAAAATCAAGATATTTTTCTGGAATATTCGCACCGATGATTCCTAGTGCGCAATAGTTACTCAATAAAGTGACGATAAAGAGAATTCCCGTATAAAAAAGCACCTTTTTCCAAAAGATTTTCGAACGTTTTATGCCTAATCCAAAAAGAAATTGATTAAAATGTAATTTCAAATCTAAGAAGAATACCGCAAATCCTAACAAAAGAAATAAGACGACTTTTTCAGCTTGCCCGAGTTGTACATTGGTTTGGAAATAAAACACATTGAAAGGCGAATCGTTAAAAATCTGCGTTTGCGTAGTGTATAAGGGACTGTTCTTTGAATGCACCATGAGTTGACGATCACTATATTTTTGTCGAATGGCTGCTTGATGCTTGCTCGTCCGATATTTATTTTCATCTTTCACGTAATTTTTTGGATATGAATCAAAATCTTTCTTGAATGCTTCTGATTGATAAAAGTTTCTACTATCTTGCCAGTTATAGACAATGCTTAGACTAGAAAAGGCAAAACTAGCAAAAATGACTAGGCTAGCAAAGAGGATAATCCATTTGCTGCGTTGCCAAAAAATTTTATATAGCATAATCGTTTCACCCCTTAGACTTTTTCATTTCTGAGATTGGCTTCAAAGACATCACTTAATTGAATAGGAAGTTCTTCCATGACAATTGGTTCAAGTGCTTTAATTTGTTGGGAAAGTTCATCATTATAGTTTTCAAAAAGAGCGATAATGACACGACCTTGAATACTGATTGCTTTTGAGTTTTGCTTGACGAGTTCTGGAATGTCCTTGCCTTTAAAGACCAATTGAAGTTTGCGCGCCTTTTCCCGTAAACTTTCTAATTGATAATCCTGAGTAATGGTGTGTTGGCTTAACAATAGCACGCGATCGATAATCGGTTCTAGCTCATTGAGTTGATGCGAAGAGACTAAGATACTGATTGGTTCATTGCTGATAGCGTCTAACAAGAGTTCTACCATTTGTTTTTTCACTAAGTAATCCAGACCATCAAAAGGTTCGTCAAGTAAAATATAAGTAGCCTTAGCACTCATTGCTAAAATCAGCAGGAATAATTTTTGCATCCCTTTAGAAATTCGTTGATAGTTGCGATTAATTGGTAGATGATACGCATTGACTAATTGGGTGAATAAGTCCATATCAAATTTCGGATAGCTCAGTTGATAAAACGATGCAATATTTTTCAAAGAGTAGGGATTGAAGAAGTTTTCCTTTTCATCAATAAAGAATAGTTCAGTTTTATATTGCGGTTGTTCAAAAATATTTTCTCCATGAATCCAAACTTCTCCTGTATCTGCTAAGTATTGATTGCTTAGGGTACGAAAAAGGGTGGTTTTTCCTGAGCCATTGCGTCCAACTAAGCCGACGATTTCTCCAGGAGTTAATTCGAAGTGGATATTGCGTAATATTTCTTTTTGGTCAATCGTTTTAGATAGATTCGTGACTTTCATTTTCTGCTCCTCCTAACTCGGTGGTAATTTCGTCAATCCATTGTAAGATTTCTTGATTTTCTATTTTCAGATGTCGTGCTTCAATCATGAAATTATAAAGTTGACTTTTCAGTTGTTGAATCTTGTAAGTATCTTTTGGTAAGTCCTGAGTTTCTTTGATAAAGGTTCCTTTGCCTTTGACTGTGACGATGACTTGTTCAGCTTCTAATTGTTTATAGGCTTTACTAACGGTATTGGGATTCATTAAGAGTTGTTTGGCTGCTTCACGAACCGAGGGGAGTTGATCGCCTGGTTGCAAGACACCTTGTATGACACTTTCTTTTACAGATAAGACGAGCTGTTCATAATAGGGTTTGCTGCTCGTTTTGTCGATACTTAACATCATCTGCTTTGCTCCTTTCTGTCTATTTCCACTGTCCTTCGTGTACTATTATAACTAGTACACTTAATACAGTCAATAGGACGATATTGCTAAAATGAAAAAAATTTAATAAAAAAATTTTAAGCTGTAAAGAAAAAACTCTTTACACCGTGAGCAAAAACTGTTAAACTAGCACATGTGATTAAAAATTATGGAGGTGTTCATTAACATGGCAGTTAAAATTCGTTTAAAACGTATGGGATCTAAAAAAGCTCCTTTCTACCGTATTGTAGTTGCTGATTCACGTTCTCCTCGTGACGGACGTTTTATTGAAACTGTAGGTACTTACAACCCATTGAAAGACCCTGCAGAAGTAACAATCAAAGAAGATTTAGTACTTGATTGGTTATCAAAAGGTGCACAACCTTCTGATACTGTTCGTAACATCCTTTCAAAAGAAGGCGTTATGAAGAAACATCATGAAGCTAAATTTGCTAAGAAATAAGGTGAATGGATATGAAAGATTTGCAAGCTTTAGTCTTAACAATCGTTCGTCCATTAGTTACTCAGCCTGACCAAGTCCAATTGGAAGTGTCTGAGTCAGAAGAATTTATTGAATACAATTTGACCGTTGCACCAGAAGATATTGGTCGTATTATCGGCAAACAAGGTCGAGTAGCGAAAGCCATTCGTACTATTGTTTACAGTGTACGTGTAAATGGTCCGAAAAAGGTTCGTTTAAATATCTTAGACGGCAAAGAGTAATGATGAAAAGAAAAGACTGGGACTCAATAAGTTCTAGTCTTTTTTATTACAAGGATGTGAAGCGACTCGATCAGCCACGAGCGTATAAGTTTGTCCAGAACGTCGGGAAAGTCCGAGAAGTAAAGACTTTCCCAGACGGGCTGGCTTATACGCCGAAGTGGCTAGTCGCTGAACACAGATTAGTACAAGGATGTGAGCCGGGTCGATCAGCTCCAAGCAGCTAAGGTTTTCCGGAATGTCAGGAAAATCCACCATATTTTAAGATTTTCCAAGACAGGCCGGCTTAGATGCACCGGAGCTACCCGGTGAACACAGATTAGTACAAGGATGTGAGTCGGGACAAGATGAAGGATGTGAGGAGGGATACTGATGGATTTTTGGATTATGTGTTTTGTGGTTGTGTGTCTTTTCATTGCTTTATTCAAAGTCAAATCTAAATTGCTGAAATTACTATTTTTGATCATCATCCTCTTTTTACTTTGGGTATATCAGAGTGAATGGATGACGATGGTCCAGCAATTAAAGTCAGGTTCTCCTAAACTCATTGATTTACAGACTTTCAAAGATTGGTTGAATCATGGACTAGAAAAAATAAGACAGTTTGTTTCGCAATATATTTAAAATAGTAAGAAAGGAATGAGAGTAATGACGGAATTTTACAATGTTGGTAAGATTGTGAATACGCATGGTATCCGAGGAGAAGTCCGCGTGATTTCCCAGACAGATTTTCCAGAAGAGCGTTATCAAGTCGGCAATCAACTCACTTTATTTAGGGCTAAGCATGAGCCGTTGACACTAACGATTACCAGTCACCGTAAGCATAAAAACTTTGACTTATTAACTTTTGAGGGCTATACGAATGTCAATCAAGTAGAAGCTTTTCGCGATGGCATTTTAAAAGTTTCAAGTGAGGATTTATCCGAATTAGCTGAAGGTGAATTTTACTACCATGAAATTATCGGATTAAGTGTCATTGATGAAAAGGGTGAAGTAATCGGAAAGGTTCAGGAAATTTTATCTCCAGGTGCAAATGATGTGTGGGTAGTCAAACGTCCAGGGAAGAAAGATTTCTTATTACCGTATATTGAGCCAGTAGTAAAAGAGATTAATGTCGCAGAAGGCTTTGTGAAAGTGGAATTGTTAGAAGGGTTGATGGACGATGAGGATTGATGTTTTAACTCTTTTTCCTAATATGTTTACCAATCCTTTAGGTGAATCGATTATCGGGAAGGCCCAAGAAAAGGATTTGTTAGAGCTTCATGTGCATAATTTCCGTGATTATTCAGACAACAAGCATCAAACCGTTGATGACTATCCATATGGTGGCGGTGCGGGCATGCTTTTGAAGGTTCAGCCCATCTATGATAATTTAAAGGCGATTGAAGCACAAACCCCAGATGTCAAGAAGCGAATTATTTTACTTGATCCAGCGGGAAAACCTTTCAATCAAAAAATGGCTGAAGAATTTTCTAAAGAGGAGCAGCTTGTTTTTATTTGTGGTCATTATGAAGGCTATGATGAACGTATTCGAACTTTAGTGACGGATGAAGTTTCTTTAGGGGACTATGTGCTGACCGGGGGCGAACTCGGGGCGATGGTAATGATTGATGCAACAGTCCGCTTATTGCCAGATGTTTTAGGCAATCAAACTTCTGCTCAAACGGATTCACATTCGACCGGGTTATTAGAGCATCCACAATATACCCGACCAGCGAATTTCAAAGGGATGGAGGTACCGTTTGTCTTAACGAATGGTAATCATAAATTAATAGAAGAATGGCAATTAAAAGAATCATTGCGCAGAACCTATTTACGTCGTCCAGATATGCTTGAAAAATTGGATTTAACCAAACAAATGGCTAAACTACTAGCTGAGGTCAAACAAGAAGAAGCACAAAAAAATATTGAAGAATAAAGAAGGCAAGCGGGTAGGCAGGCTATCCGTTTGTTTTTTTGCTATAAAAAGAAAAAACCACTCACCAAATGGGCAAGTGGTTTGTGTCGGTAAATTAACGACGGATTTCTTTAATACGAGCTGCTTTACCGTGTAATGCACGTAAGTAGTAAAGTTTCGCACGACGTACTTTACCGTAACGTACTACTTCGATTTTAGCTACACGAGGTGTGTGTAATGGGAATGTACGTTCAACACCAACACCGTTAGAAATCTTACGTACTGTGTAAGTTTCGCTAATGCCAGCACCACGACGTTTGATTACTACACCTTCAAAAATTTGGATACGTTCACGTGAACCTTCCACAACTTTTGCGTGTACACGTACAGTATCACCAGGACGGAATGCTGGGATGTCTGAACGTAATTGTTCTTGAGTTAATTCTTGAATTAATGGATTCATTTCTTCTTTCTCCTTATACCAAATATTCTTAAGACTTTATAAGGCCCCAGCGGAATATCGTAATTAACGAGCAAACACGCTCAAAAACTATATTAACATATTTTGCGCAGTGCTGTAAAGAGAAAATTCTTGTCAGACAGATGTTTTTTTGAAAATCTCTAGGCTGTTTCAAAGATAATCAGTGAGAGTATTGAAAAAAACGGTTTGATAAGTAAAAGTTTAAGTGATAAGTATCAAGAAAAGAAAAATAGATAGTCGTATATTAATCGTTTAATTGAAAGAAATCAGTTAATAATGGAAATTCCCGATAAGATAAGTCAGCGGTTATCCTTCCTTCTTGCATATAAAAAATTTCATTACATAAGTCAGTGAGATAAGCTAAAACGTGGGAAGAAACTAGAACGATTTTTCCTTGATGGGCATAATCTATCAATAGCTCTTGTAGATTTTTGACTTGTGTAGGATCTAATCCATCAAATGGTTCATCTAATAAAAGAATTCCCGGTTGGTGAATAAGAGTCATAATCAAATGAACTTTAAGCAACGTTCCTTTTGATAATTGATTCAATGGTCGGTCTAAAAAGGGAGTCAATTCAAAGTGTTCTATTAGGTGATCCATTTCGTCACTAGGATATCGCAGCCTTCTAATGTGACAGATATACCTCATATTTTCATCAATCGTCAAGTAATCATATAATAATAAGTTGGTTTCGAGGTAGCCTAAATTATTTTTAATTAATTCATGATTAAAAGGTTCATTATTATACAGAAGAGAAGGATAGCTTGCAGCATAGTAGCCAGCTAGATTGTCTAATAAAGTGGTTTTGCCAGCGCCATTTTTACCCACTAAGCCATAAATATTTCCGGATTTTAAGGACATTTGGATATTTTTTAAGGCAAAAGTATGGTTGGGATAGCTATAGTTTAAGTTTTTTACTTCTAAATGATTATGCGACATGGTTACTATTCCTTTCTACAAAATGTGTTAAATGTTTTTTGGTTAGATAAATGATATAGATAGTCAGAAAGATTACTATCAAATGCAGTAGTGCCCATATCGTAAGTAGTAAATAAACGTTGGCATTAGGCTGGTGCAATTGAAACAAGACAACTAAATTGATGAGTTCAAATAAAAGAATGGCGATAGAGTTTATAAGAATTGCTTTTATCGTAGGTCGATTATAAAATGGATCGGTTCTAAAAAAGTTCGGGTAGATTGAAGTGACAATCGGATAACTAGCTGGTAATATGACTAATGTAAAAGGAAGCACTAAAATAACAATCATTAATTTTACTGTCCAAGTTTCTGGAATCATACTCAGAAAAACTAAAAAATAGATAGCATCACAAAAGAAATGGAGTAGATAATTGATTTGTAATTTTCGTATAAATTTTTCTTGTAAAAAGTGACCAAAATGCTGGAGTTGAATCATCCGTTTTGCTTCTAAATCAAAGCTTGTCAATGTGGATAAAAAAGAGTTATTGCTACCGATAGCTGTAAATAGTAAGCAAAATAGTATGCAATATCGGATACTGTCTTTAAAAAGGTAGCTATAATTTCGGCTTATTTCAAAGGCAGAATATATCAAAAGACCAGGTAGGACTAGGACCATGAAAAGAAAAGCAGAAAGCGTTACATGAGATTCATGGATAAGAATCGAAAATTCAAGAAATAGTGAGCTTTGATTGAATCGTAATTGGATTTTGCTTTTTAGGATTCGATAACTCAAAATTAAGGTGCCTATCATGAGTATCATTAAAACTACCCATATCTGTACTTGTAGCGTTGCGGGCAACATTTTTTTGAAAAGCGAAATACTTGAAAAGATAATTACCAAAGTAGGATAGTTGATTAGATATCTGCCTAAGAGGTCTAGACTTTGCCATTTTGGTTTCAATAATATTGGTCGAATGCCGATTGCACTGACCAAAAGTACGAGCTCAATGAATAAGTAGCTAAAATTGAGCTGATATTTAGCATAATGAGATATAAAAAAGAGATAAGTAAAAAGCGACAAACCAATTATTTTGGTATAATTAAGCGCCCAGTCAACAGCATAGTGAATTTGTTTAAAAGAAAGCCCAAGGTTATATAACGAGTATTTTCTTTTTTTATTTTGAAGAGTGAGGATACTTTCTTTTAATCCAACTAGTAGTAAACAAATCGGCAATAAAAAGAGTAAGGAGAAGTATGACTCTTTTTCTTTGATACTATAGCTGAAAAGACTAAATAGTATCGGGGTAATCAACAAATTGTTGAGAAGATGTATAAGATATAACATTTTTTCCATTGGTTTTTGACTAGCTAAGTGATTCTTTTCGAAATACGAACTAGTGATAAAAATGTCTAAAAGATACCGTTTCATCTATTTTCTCCTTTTCTTTTATTGTAATTATCGTAAACGCTTAAAAAAACTTTGTCAAGATGATAAATTAAGTAGTCATTTAGTGTGTCAGCAAGGAAAAACACTGCTACAATATGAAAACAGATAAAAAGAGGTTATTGTCATTAGTGAGGAAATGGAAAAAGTTACGGTTGATTATGAAGCGCTACAAGAACGTATTCAATATGAAAGTGATCGTTTGGTTAAACAAATCAAGGAAGAGTTATCAGGAAAAATGTTAGTTTCTTTACAGAAAATTGGCTATGCGTTTGAACAAGCGACGAAGCTAAGAGTTTTACAATCATAATTTGTTTTAGTACAGCGACTAATCTTTTAAGAAAAAGGTCGTTGTACTATATTTTTGTGCTAATTTTTGCTATGCTAGGAATGTTGATTTTTTTAAGAAGGGAGTTATGATTTTGCGGAAAACAAATGTTGCTCAAGTGACCGTGGCGATTTTTGTGGCGACTTTCATGACGGCGGTAGAAGGGACTATTGTGACAACTGCGATGCCTACCATTGTCGGTTCGTTACACGGGATTGAGTTAATGAACTGGGTCTTTTCGATTTATCTATTAACGAGTGCGATGTTAACCCCCATTTATGGAAAACTAACGGATAAAATTGGCCGCAAACCCGTTTTCATGGTGGGAACTTTGCTTTTTATTATCGGTTCAGCATTCTGTGGCATGAGCTTTAATATGCATACGCTGATTTTAGCGCGGGCTTTACAAGGGATGGGGGCTGGTGCTCTAATGCCGGTTTCATTGACTTTGTTGGCGGACCTTTATCCAATTGAACAACGTACAAAGGTTATGGGCTATAATTCAACGATGTGGGGAATAGCTAGTGTGATTGGTCCATTAGCTGGTGGATTAATTGTTGATACAGTTGGATGGCATTGGATTTTCTTTATTAATGTGCCAATCGGTTTAGTGCAATTATTCTTAGTTTTTATGAGTTTGCATGAAGAAAAACGTGCGCGTGAAACGAAGAAGATGGACCTTTTCGGTAGTGTTGTTTTGATGTTGGTCTTGCTTAGTTTATTAGCTGGTTTCCAATTATTAAGTGATCAAGGATTGGATTGGCTGGTCATGAGTTGCTTTATTGCTAGTGTGCTATTTTTCGTATTATTCATCTGGGTGGAAAAGCGCGCCGAAGATCCAATTATCACATTTAGTTTGTTTAAAAATCCTTTATTTGTCGGTGTCAATCTGATTGCGGCATTGGTAAGTGGCATCTTAATGGGGGTAGATGTGTATATTCCGATGTGGATGCAAGGTGTATTAGGTTTAGCTGCTGGGATTGGTGGCTTAGTATTAGCACCGATTTCACTATTTTGGGTTGTAGGTACGAATGTGGCCAGTAAAATGATGGTCAAACAATCGATTCAAAAGGTTGTCATGCTTGGGTTGTTGGCGATTCTTGTGACAACAATCGGTTTATTTTTCGCTCCGATGGGGATTGGCGTGTGGTATTTTGTTTTGCTGATGTTTATTTTTGGAATCGGTATGGGCATGGTGATTGTCTCGACAACGGTCACCGCACAACAAGTCGTACCCAAAAGTCACTTAGGAGAAGCAACTTCATTTAATACCTTGGTTAGAACCATTGGACAAACAGTGATGGTAGCTGTCTTTGGCTTAATCTTTAACTTTATGACCAATCAGGAATTAGATAGGCAAGATTTAGCTGGACGCACTGATTTATTAAACCAATTTGTCAATCCAAAAACGGCGCATCAAGTGGCGAGTCGATTACATGAGATTTTACGAAAAGTGCTTTATGAAGGACTCCATGCGGCATTTTTAGTAACTATTTTACTGGCAGTGATCAGTATGGTTTGTGTGAAAATTTATATCCGCCATCAAGTGAAATTAGGCGAATTAGAGGAATAAAATATATAAAGAAGTGCCTTAAAGAAGTAAGTGTCTTTAAGGCTTCCTTATTGTCAAAATAATGATTATTTCGTATATTTATTTTTGAGGTGAGCTTCATGTTGATTATTGAAATTCTAAAGAAACAAAAAAATATGTCCGATGTTGAGAGGCAAATTGCAGACTATTTTCTAAAAAAGGAACTTTCAATCAAAGAAATTAGCGCTCGTCAGGTATCAAAGGAACTATACCTATCTCCGTCTACTATAGTGCGCTTTTGCCAAAAGTATACTAATTTAGGATACAATGATTTTAAAGAAAAATATCTTTCAGAAATAAAATATATTCATCAAAACTTTTCCAATATTAATGCAAATCTTCCTTTTGAAAAAAATGATCGTAATTTGGTTGTAGCTCATAAAATAGGTTCATTATATAAATCAACGGTTGATGATACCTTATCATTAAACAATCACGATAATATACAAAAAGCGATTCGTTTACTAGAAAAATCTAATTGTATTCACCTTTGTTCAGTGGGAGATTCAATAGCATTGGCTTCAATATTTAGGGATCGAATGCTTAGATTAGGAAAAAAAGTGATTGTAGAATCAAGAGCTGATAACTGCTTTCATGAAGCTTGTTTTTCGACAGACTCAGATTGTTTTATATTAATTTCATATTCAGGTGAGACTGAAGGAATCTTAAAAATAGCCAAAAAATTACAAGAGAGAGGTAAGCCATTTCTGGTTATTACTTCATATGGGGGCAATAGTTTAACACAGTTTTCGAAAAGTATTCCTTTATATATTTCTACAAGAGAAAATTTGGTTGAAAATCTTGGAAATTTTAGTACAGACGTATCAATTCTTTTCATGCTTGACACTTTATATGCAAGCTATTTTGCTGAGAATTATGAGAATAATTATTTAGTTAGAAATAAAGATGCAAAAGAATATCAAAATAAAAGAAGTACCAATAATCCGCTAATCCAATCTTAGTTAGCGGGTTATTTTTTTGAAACACTGTTGCATAAAATGTATGCGGTTTCTATATAGATTTTGCAACACTGTAGAAGTCGGATGTCGAAATATTGTTTGGCTTGAAGAATATAGATATATTAATACTGTCCTAATAATTAAACGAGGAGGAGTTAATAATGGAACTCAAAAAATTAGGGGAAGAAATTGTTCAAAATGTTGGTGGTATTGAAAATATTCAAGGATTGACTCATTGTGCAACGCGTTTACGTTTTAATTTGATTGATGATACTAAAGCTGACAAAAGCAAGTTAAAGGGACTGGAAAAAGTTGTTGGCGTTGTCAATCAAGGTGGTCAATTTCAAGTAATTATTGGTAATGAGGTTAAGAAAGTTTACCAAGTGATTGAGCAAAACTTTCAACTGAATAGTAGTGTTAATGAGTCAAGTAAAGTAGATAAATCACCGATTGCCAAAGTGTTAGATACGATTGCGGGGATATTTGTTCCTATTGTTCCAGCATTGACTGGTGCAGGGATGTTGAAGGCGTTACTAGCTCTTTTAGTTATGATGAAATGGGTGGAAGCAAGTTCACAAACCTATCAAATTTTGAACTTTATTGGTGATGCTGCGTTTTATTTTCTACCTGTCCTACTGGCTAATTCAGCAGCCAAAAAATTTGGTTGTAATCAATATGTAGCTATTACTATTGGAGGAATTTTATTACATCCAACTTTTACAACATTGATACAAAATGCAAGAACAAATGGGACTAGTATAGAATTATTTGGGTTACCAGTAACACTAGCTAATTATGGATCATCAGTGATTCCGATTATATTAGCAGTTTGGTTTATGTCCTATGTTGAACCATTTGCTGATAGAGTTTCACCAGGGGCTGTTCGAATGTTTATGAGTCCGTTACTAACTTTATTGATTATCGCCCCGGTGACTTTAATTATTATTGGTCCTTTGGGAGTATTTTTAGGAAATGGATTAGGAATTATTATTAATATTTTAAATACTTATGCAAGCTGGTTGGTACCTTTACTTGTAGGAACATTCACCCCCCTTTTAGTGATGACGGGTATGCATTATGGTTTAATTCCACTTGGTATCAATATGTTAGCAACGACAGGATTTGATACAGTAGCTGGTCCCGGAATGATGGTTTCAAATATTGCGCAAGGTGGTGCAGCATTAGCAGTTGCCTTCAGAACAAAGAAATTAGAGACTAAACAATTAGCTATTTCTACTGGAATTTCTGCAGTTGCCGGAATTACAGAGCCTGCTTTGTATGGTGTCAATTTGCGTTATAAAAAACCATTAGTATCTGCAATGATTGGCGGTGGAATTGCAGGATTATTTTTGGGAATTATGGGAGTAGGAAGATATGCACAAGTTGCACCTGGATTATTTGCTCTGCCTAGTTTCTTTGGTGGAGATAGCATAAATAATTTTATTTACGCCGTGATTTCATGCGGAATTGCTTTTGTTGTTTCTTTCGTTGCTTCACTTATTTTAGGAATTGAAGACAAACAAGAAGTTGAAAAGAAAGATTCAATTGATATCAAATATTCAAATGATGTACTTTTAGCTCCTGTAATGGGTACTGTTGTTGATTTAAAAGATGTACCAGATCAAGTATTCTCAAGTGGTGCTTTAGGAAAAGGAGTAGCATTTGAACCAATAGATGGAAAAATTTATTCTCCAGTCAGTGGAAAAATTTCAGCTACCTTTCCAAGCAATCATGCTATTGGGATTGTAAGCGAGAATGGTGCTGAGGTATTAATTCATGTCGGTTTAGATACAGTTACTCTGAATGGTGAGGGTTTTAAAACATATGTTACAACCAATCAGCCAGTTTCAAAAGGAGATTTATTGTTGGAAGTCGATTTAGAACTGATTAAAAGTCATCATTTAAATCCTATAACTATGATGGTAGTTACTAACTCACAAGAATTTAAAGATGTAAGTGTAAATAATCATGGTAATGTAAATCAAAACGATGCAATTGTTCGAATAGAGTCATTCGAATAAGGAGGTAAATTAATATGGGATTTCCTAAGGATTTTTTATGGGGTGGTGCGACGAGTGCCAATCAAATTGAAGGAGCCTATCTTGAAGATGGCAAAGGTCTTACAACGGCTGATATGATGGTACTTTCAAAGCATGGGCAAAAAAGAGAAATTACAAAGACTATTCAAGAAGAAAAATATTATCCAACACATGAAGCTGTAGATTTCTATCATCGCTATGAAGAAGATATTGCATTATATGCAGAGATGGGATTTAAAGTTTATCGTATGTCTGTTGCATGGAGTAGAATTTTTCCAAATGGTGATAATCAAGAAGTAAATCAAGCAGGATTAGATTTTTATGATAAAGTTATCAATTTATGTTTAAGTTACAACATTGAACCATTAGTAACACTACAACATTTTGATACTCCAATGGGATTACAAAAGTATGGTTTTTGGGAGAATCGTAAAGTAGTTGATTTTTATGTTCGTTATTGTACGGTGTTATTGAAACACTTTAAAGGAAGAGTTAAATATTGGCTTACATTTAATGAAATAAATAATATGTCAACAATGCCGTGGAATGCAGGTGGTATTTCACTAGATGCAAGTGAAGAAGTAAAAATGAAGGCTGCTTATCATCAATTGTTAGCTAGTGCCAAGGTAGTAAAATTAGCTCATCAAATTTCAGATGAAAATAAGGTTGGTATGATGTATAATGGGCACTTTTCTTATCCTAGTAGTCCCCATCCGGATGATATATTGGGAAATGAGGACTTTCAGCAACAAATGCTTTTTTATGCAGAGGTACAGGCAAGGGGAAAGTATCCAAATTATAAATTAAAAGATTTAGCAAGAAATAATATTGTATTACCGATTCAAAAGGGAGATTTAGAAGAGCTCCAAGAAGGAAAAGTAGATTTTATTTCATTTAGTTACTATTTGACACATGTTTGTGGTGCAAAAACTAAAGGGATTATTAAAGGACTCAACGGCTTAGAAACTGGTTATAAGAATAGATTCTTAAAACAATCTGATTGGGGATGGAGTATTGATCCACAAGGCCTCAGATTTGCATTGAATCAGTTATTTAATCGTTTTCAGCTTCCTTTAATGATTGTTGAAAATGGTTTGGGTGCTGAAGATAAGCTTGTAGATGGAAAAATTATAGATGATTATCGAATTGAGTATCTTAATAATCACCTTGTTGAAGTAAAAAAAGCTATAGAGATAGATGGTGTACCCGTTATGGGATATACTGCGTGGGGACCAATCGATTTAATTGCTGCTAGTACGGGTGAAATGAGCAAAAGATATGGATTTGTGTATGTTGATTTAGATGATAATGGCAATGGAACAAAGCAACGCATTCGAAAAAAATCATTTTATTGGTACCAAAAAGTGATTGAAACTAATGGTGAAAATTTGGTTGAGGAGATGCAATATAATGGTTGAAGACATATTATATCTATTAGTTAGTTTGTTTGCTACCATTATCGGTGCAGTTACAGGAATTGGTGGGGGAATTGTCCTTAAATCTTTAGTAAGTACTTTTAGTGACGATCCAGTGATTATTGTAAGTTTCTATACAACGGTTTTAGTTTTTACAATGTGTATTGTTTCTATTTTTAAACAAATAAAAAGAGGATTTAAATTCCAGTTGAATGTTCTAGTTGGAATTTCTCTAGGGTCAATTATTGGTGGATATATTGGTGAAAAAATATTGAATATTGTTGTGCAGCAATTCTCTCAACAAAAGGTTCAATTTATTCAATCAATAATACTATTTATTACACTAATATTCTTGCTTCTATACAATATATTTGGCAAACGTAAACAAAAAATTGAATTTCCTAAATTTATTTATTCGCTTATTTTAGGATTGTTTTTAGGTTCAATTTCAATATTTTTAGGGATTGGTGGGGGACCATTAAATGTCTCGTTGCTAATTATTTGTTTCGGATATAACATGAAAGAAGCTGCTGTATACTCAATCGCAACAGTATTTTTCTCTCAGATATCAAAAATATTATCAATTATTTTTACAGGAAGTCTTCTGCATTTTGATTTAAATTTAGTACCATTTTTAATTATTATTGCTATAATTGGTGGATATGTTGGTACGTGGTTAAATCAAAAATTAAGTAATAGAAAGCTAGAAACCATCTACTATTTTGTCATGTTAGCACTTTGTATACTCACTATGATAAATATTTTTCGATTTTCATAATCAAAACGGCCATCTAGCAAATAATCTAGATGGCTATTTTTATGCACTCATTTGGATTTGTAAGACATATTGCTCGAATTGGTGCTTAAAGCTATCAAAATAAAGAGCAGCTGGCACTTTTTGCGACTTTTTCCATTCATAGGCCATACCGATTAATAGCCAACTGGTTGAAGTGGTTAAAATTTCACTTTCTGGTGTGCGTAATGGTTTTGGAATCGCCCGTTGTAAAATCAGTTGCAAATCTTCTCTTAATACAGGGCTGGTATAAAAACTCAAGGCTTCGACATAGTTCTTTTTGCAGATGCTAGCCATATCGGTATGAAAATCAGCCAAAATTAAGAAAATCTTCTTTAATAACTCTAAAGAAAAAGTCTCGTCTGGTAGAATTTGTTCTTGAATTTGAGCGAGTAAGGTTTCTTTAGTAATCATGTCTAGCAGGTGATATTTATCAGTAAAATAATTATAGAAAGTGGCTCGATTGATTTGTGCTTGATTGGTTATATCGGCAATTTTGATTTTTTCTAAACTTTTTTGATGCAATAAAGTAATGAAGGCCTCGATGATTTGTTGGCGTGTTTTTTTACTGCGAATATCAATAGTTGTCATGACGTTCATCCTTTCTTTTTTTCATTATATCAAGAATGGATGAATTTACCAAAAAAATGCTTTAGCGCACGAGACAAGTAATTCCTGCTTTTTCAAAGATTTTTTGATGTTTGAAGAGATCTTCTGTATGTAGTTGGCTGACCTTAGCTAGACGATAAGGACGGTTGAGCTGTTCATATTTTTTTTCACCAAATTGATGGAAAGGAAGTAGCTCAATATTTTGCACACCATATAAAGTAAATAATTTTGCAAATTCTTTAGCATCGTCTAGGCTATCATTGTATCCTGGAATAATCGGAATCCGCACAATGATTTGATGATGCTGGATGGCATAACTGAGATTTTGCAAGATGATATCTTGTTTAACCCCCGTACCTTGGCGATGCTTTTCGTTATCATAATGTTTAATGTCAAAATAAATTAAATCAACATACTGTGCGATTTCTTGAAAGGTATCTGCTTTACAATATCCAGTCGTTTCTATAGCGGTATGGATATTTTGGGCTTTTAAGGCTTTGAGTAAATCGAGTGCAAAATCAGCTTGAAACAAGACTTCTCCACCGGATAGTGTAACGCCACCACCTGATTCTTGGTAAAAAGGAAGGTCTTTTAATACTTCTTCCATAATTTGGTCGACTGTTTGCATTTTACCGACTGTTTGCATTTTTTTCTTTTGAGGATTGTACATTTCTTCGGGATGTGCATTTTGTGATTCAGGGTTGGCACACCAATAACAGCGCAAGGGGCATCCTTTAAAAAATACGACCGAACGAATCCCCGGTCCATCATGCAGACTAAATTTTTGAATATTGAAAATACAAGCTTGTTTAACTGAACGCATCATAGTATCCCTTCTTTCATGTTTATCTTAACACAATAAACTTCAAACGTAAATATAATTTGTTTCAAATGAAATATGATATCTGTAAATTGAAAGGCATGCTGGTTTATGTTATGCTAGATTTGCCTGAGAAAGGATGAGGTTGATGACTAGAGAAGAAGAAATTATTGCGATTGTTAGTGAAAAGAAAAAAATAGAAGTCAATGAATTGGCTGATTTATTAAAAGTCTCACGGGTCACGATTCGAAAAGATTTAGATAAATTAGAAAGTCGGGGAATTTTGCATCGCCAACATGGTTTTGCGGTATTAAATAATCAAGATGATATCAATTATCGCCTGGCTATTAATTATGACTTGAAGCGTAAAATTGCTAAAAAAGCTGCTGAATTAGTAAAAGATGGCGAGATGGTGATGATTGAATCAGGATCGACTTGTGCACTTCTAGCAGAAGAATTAGCATATAATAAAAACGATGTGACGATTATTACCAATTCTTGTTTTATTGCTTCTTATGTACGTAAGTCAGATAGTGTCAAAATTATTTTGCTTGGTGGAGAATATCAAAAAGATTCGCAAGTCAATGTGGGGCCGCTTGTCAAAAAAGTAATCAGTGAATTTCGAGTAGATAAACTATTTGTTGGGATTGATGGCTTTGATTGTGCACGTGGTTTTACTGGTAGTGATATCACTCGAGCGGATACTGCCAACGCGATGATGCAAAGTGCCAATCAAACCATTGTGCTTACTGATTCCACCAAGTTTGAACAAATGGGGGTCATTTCTGAATTTCATTTTGCCGATATTTCGCATGTGTATACGGATGCGGGAATTGATGAAGCAACCATCCACTTTTTAAATGAGCAAGACATTCAGGTTGCGACAGTCTAAAATAAATGTTTTTTGTCTAAGTAGATCTAGTTTCGCTAGTTTTACTTAGATTTTTTTTATTGGTTTAAGTTTCTAACTTTCATTCGTAATTAAATAAAGTTTCATTTGACAAATTGTGAAAAGATGTGCTATATTATGTGCGTAAGAAATCAATAAAGGTTTCAAATGAAGAAAAGAGGGATTTATATGTCAACTGCTGTAGCGACGCAAGATCATGTTAATCGTAAACATTTTGGAGATTTAACCCCACGGATGAATCAATATCGTGAAGAAGTTTTAGACAAGAAGCCTTATATTTGTGCAGAGCGCGCGATTTTAGCTACTGAAAGCTATAAACAGCATCAAAACGAACCGAATCTTTTGAAACGTGCCTATATGTTACAAAATATTTTGGAGCACATGAGTATTTATATTGAAGATGAGACCTTAATTGTAGGAAATCAAGCAAAATCCAATAAAGATGCACCGATTTTTCCAGAATACACCCTCGAATTTGTCTTGAATGAATTGGATACTTTTGAAAAACGTGATGGCGATGTTTTCTATATTACCGAAGAAACCAAAGAACAATTACGTGCCATTGCGCCATTTTGGAAAAATAATAATCTAAGAGCTAGAGCCGGTGCGATGTTGCCAGAAGAAGTAAAAGTTTATATGGAATCAGGATTTTTCGGTATGGAAGGTAAGATGAATTCTGGAGATGCCCATTTAGCCGTGAATTACGAAAAAGTCTTAAAATATGGATTACGCGATTTTGAAGAACGAACGAAAAAAGCTAAAGCAGCATTAGACTTAACCAAACCAGAAAATATCCATAAGTATCATTTTTACCGCGCTGTATTAATTGTAATTGATGCGGTAAAAAGCTATGCTATGCGTTTTAGTCAATTAGCTAAAGAAAAAGCTGTACAAACACAAGATGTAAAACGTAAGGCTGAATTACTTGAAATGAGTCGTATTTGTGCGAAAGTGCCATATGAAAAAGCTGAAACCTTCCATGAAGCGATTCAATCTGTTTGGTTTATCCAATTAATTTTGCAAATCGAATCGAACGGACATTCCTTATCTTATGGTCGTTTTGATCAATATATGTATCCTTATTACCGCCATGATATTGACGCAGGCGTAATATCTGAAGACCAAGTTGTTGAATTATTAACTAACCTTTGGATTAAAACACTAACGATTAATAAAGTTCGTAGCCAAGCCCATACTTTCAGCAGTGCAGGTAGTCCTTTATACCAAAATGTAACAATTGGTGGCCAAACAACAGATAAAAAAGATGCTGTGAATGATTTATCTTTCTTAGTATTGCGAAGTGTTGCTCAAACACGTTTGCCACAACCAAATTTGACAGTGCGCTATCATAAAAATTTAAATCCAAAATTTATGAATGAAGCGATTGAAGTAATGAAACTTGGCTTTGGTATGCCAGCTTTTAACAATGATGAAATTATTATTCCATCTTTTATCAAGTTTGGTGTCAAAGAAGAGGATGCTTACAATTATAGTGCGATTGGTTGTGTAGAAACAGCTGTACCTGGAAAATGGGGTTATCGTTGTACCGGTATGAGCTATATCAATTTTGCTAAGATATTGATGATTACGATGAATGATGGGATTGACCCTGTTAGCCGTAAACGTTATGCACAAGGTCATGGCCATTTTACCCAAATGCAAAGTTTTGATGATTTGCTTCAAGCTTGGGATCAGACTTTACGTGAATTAACCAAAATGAGTGTCATTGTCGAAAACGTGGTCGATTTAGCGATTGAAAGTGAAGTTTCTGATATTTTATGTTCGGCTTTGACAGATGATTGTATTGCACGTGGTTTAACCTTAAAAGAAGGCGGTGCAGTCTATGATTATATTTCTGCTTTACAGATTGGTATTGCGAATTTAGCTGATTCTTTAGCTGCAATTAAAAAGTTGGTCTTTGAAGAAAAGAGATTTACGACTGAACAATTATGGGATGCGTTGATTCATGATTGGCAAGGAGAAGAGAATGAAAAAATCCGTGAAATGATTATTGAAGAGGCGCCAAAATATGGCAATGATGAAGATTATGTTGATCAATTAGTTCATGATGCGTATGAAGTATATATTGATGAAATCAAAAAATACCCAAATACTCGTTATGGTCGTGGCCCAATTGGTGGTATTCGTTACTCAGGTACTTCTTCTATTTCTGCAAATGTTGGTCAAGGAAAAGGCACGATGGCTACTCCAGATGGTCGAAAAGCATGGAGCCCATTAGCTGAAGGTTGCTCACCATCACATAATATGGATCAGCACGGCCCCACCGCAGTCTTAAAATCAGTGGCTAAACTGCCAACGGAAGATATCTTAGGTGGTGTGCTCTTAAATCAAAAAGTGAATCCGCAAACATTAGCCAAGGAAGAAGATAAACAAAAATTGATTATGTTATTACGTACTTTCTTTAATACTTTGAAAGGTTATCATATTCAATATAATGTCGTCTCAAGAGAAACTTTATTAGATGCGCAAAAACATCCTGAAAAACACCGTGACTTAATTGTGCGGGTTGCGGGTTATTCAGCTTTCTTTAATGCCTTATCTAAAGCAACGCAAGATGACATTATTGCGCGTACTGAACATGTCATTTAAAAAACTTGTAACTGAAGGTGAAAAAAATGGAACTATTATTAGATACTGCCAATTTAGAACAAATTCAAAAATATGTAGATACTTTACCAATTGATGGGGTAACCAGTAATCCATCCATCATTAAAAAAGAAGGAAAAATCGATTTTTTTGAACATTTACGCCAAATTCGGCAAATCATTGGCAAAAATCGTACCTTACATGTCCAAGTGGTTGCGACGGACTATGAAGGCATGTTGGCTGATGCGCAAAGAATCTTAAAGGAAATCGATGATCAAGTCTATATTAAAGTACCGAGTAATGAAGTTGGCTTTAAAGTGATGAAGGAATTGAAACGTCAAGGTATTCATGTGACAGCTACGGCAATTTATACGGAATTTCAAGGGTTGTTGGCCATTCATGCAGGGGCAGATTATCTAGCTCCGTATTATAATCGGATGGAAAATTTAAACATTGAGGCTAGTTTAGTGATTCAAAATCTTGCAGCTGAGATAAAGAGAGTTCATTCCGATAGTAAAATCTTAGCGGCTAGTTTTAAAAATGTTAGTCAAGTGTTACAGGCTATCAATCAAGGGACTCAGGCTGTTACGATTGGTCCAGATGTTGTTGCTCAAGCCTTTAGTATGCCATCTATCCAAAAAGCTATTGATGATTTCTCACAAGATTGGCAAAGCATCTATCCGAATTGTTACATTCATAATTTATCTTAATGGAAGATTCCTATGACTGACGGATAAGCTCATTGTTAAATTCGACATTGAGCCTATCCGTTTTTTTATGCTTTTAAACGAAAAAATTTCTTATTTATCAGTCAAATGATTGAAACTGTGTTATACTATAGTTAATAGAAAGCGCTATCAAAAAGTGTAAGAAGGTGAGTGTATGTATGGATTAGGCGATATTCTATTTTTAACGCTCTTTGCGATGCTTGTGGTTTTTGTTGTCTTGCTAGGCATCTGGGGGCTAATGGTCGTGATGAGTAAAATCTTAAATCAAGGTGGAAAGTAGGGTGAGCATATGTCAGCAATTGTTCAACAAATGATTGAAACTTCAGGAATAGCCAATTTAACGCTGCAAAATGGAATCATGATTTTATTAGCGTGTTTCTTCTTATATTTGGGAATTAAAAAGAAATATGAGCCATATTTAATGATTCCGATTGCCTTTGGGATGTTGTTAGTGAATTTACCTTTAGCTAATCTTATGGCCGGTGCTACTAATGGTCAACCAGGGGGCTTATTACATTATTTATATTTAGGTACGGAATTAGGCATTTATCCGCCATTAATCTTTTTGTGTTTAGGAGCAGCCACAGATTTTGAACCCTTACTTGCCAATCCTTACACGATTCTTTTAGGGGGAGCAGCCCAGTTTGGAATTTTTGCGGCCTTTTTCCTAGCGCTTCTTTTCCATATGTCCCCACAAGAAGCGGCATCCATTGGCATTATTGGTGGGGCAGATGGTCCGACAGCAATCTTTTTAACCAGTCGTCTAGCACCTAATTTATTACCCGCCATCGCTTTAGCTGCTTATTCTTATATGGCGTTGGTGCCAATTATTCAACCACCGATTATTCGTGCACTAACTACAGAAAAAGAACGCCAATGTCCAATGAAAGTCACCCGTAAAGTGAGTCAAAAAGAAAAAATTATCTTTCCAATCGCTGTGACTATTTTTGTCAGTCTATTAGTTCCTAGTGCTACAACATTGATTGGTTGCTTGATGTTAGGAAATCTAATTCGTGAAGTCAAATTAGTACCGAAATTATCTGAAGTCTTACAAAATGTCTTTATGTATATTATTACCGTTATTTTAGGTTTAACAGTGGGTGCCAAGGCAGAAGGAAATTTATTCTTATCCAAAACGACCTTAATTATTATTATGCTTGGGTTGATCGCTTTTGCAGTCGGCACCGCTTCAGGGGTATTGATGGGCAAACTAATGTATTATGTGACAAAAGGAAAAGTAAACCCAATGATTGGTGCAGCAGGGGTATCCGCCGTTCCAATGGCAGCGCGTGTGGTTCATTTAGAAGGTCAAAAAGCCAATCCTCATAACTATTTGTTGATGTATGCGATGGGACCAAATGTTGCCGGGGTTATTGGTTCAGCCGTAGCAGCCGGTGTTTTACTAGCATTCTTCCAATAATGAATGTTCAATAAGTGATGTGCCGCTGTGAAACAAATTTTTTAGTGAAACAAGATGAAAAAATAAAACGCTTTTTGCGAAATAATCCGTATGAAATTGCGTCAAATAAGCATTCTTTTATGTTCGTTTTTTTGAGTATAACTCACGTAAACAGTTTTACTTGCTGATATACAAATGTTTGTTCTACTTTAAAAACGGATGATATCAACACGTCAAGGAAAAATTTTATCTTCCCCAAAAATTGTGAAACAAAAATTCCGATATTTTTTGAATGATGTGGATAACTCAAAAAGATTTTCTTTTCAGATTCCTTGTGGTAAAGTATCATTATGGAAAATGAAAGGGGCAGCGTGTATGTGGTCAAAAGAAGAAAAACGTGAAGCCTATGAGTTATTACTGCTTCAACAAAAGGGCTTATTAGAGATTGAAAGTAATTGGATTGCAAATTTGAGTAATTCATCTGCTTTATTAAATGAAACATTAAAGGAAACGGTATTTGCCGGTTATTATCTTTTTGATGGACAAGAATTAATTTTAGGACCATTTCAAGGGAGAGTTTCTTGTACGAGAATTCAAATGGGCAAAGGTGTTTGTGGAGAATCTGCGCAAAAGGAAGAAACATTAATCGTCCCTAATGTCAAAGAGCATGAGAATTATATTTCTTGTGATTCTGCAGCAATGTCTGAAATTGTCGTGCCAATGGTTAAAGACGGCAAATTAATCGGTGTACTGGATATCGATAGTTCTAAAATTGGGATGTATGATGAAATCGATCAAGAATTTTTAGAACAATATGTCGCGATTCTTTTAGATAGTTTATAATGAAAGCTTCAAATCGGCTTCTTTTCTAGAGTTTAGAGAAGAGGTCGTTTATTTTATTAAGATTTGTTTAGAATGAAATAACATCTATTCACATACCATTTGGAAAGTTTTATACTGATTCATAGTGAAGAAAAGATGGTATTAAATCATGAAAAATAAAAAAATTATCGGTGGTGTAACGTTTGCTATTATCCTAATCGGCTTGCTTATTTATTGTTATGCAGATGATATTTATCTTGCTTTACATCCACCTAAAGAAGAGCATGTTTTTAAAACAAAACCAGATGCGATGATTCCTCAATTAGCACAGCAGCTAGGTTTAGCCAATGCTACCCAAATGGATGGTTTAGCTAATCAAGCGGTGAAAGTCTATAATCATCAGTCGCAATCTAAAAATGGTTATTTTGAAAGTTATATCGAAATTCCGGTTAGCCAACAGAGTCGCTTTGTCTCAATGGTCTTTTATCAAAAAAACAGTAAAGATTATTACGAGATTCCAGCCAGGAAATTATCTGATACGACTTATTATATTCAAACAAAATTTTTTTCTCAGCAGCCAAAAACAAAATGGCGCCAAGGGGTTTTGCTTTCGGGAATGTTGATGGAATATGAATATTTTCCAATTCAAGATCATTTCAAAGCAAAAAATTATCATCAACCTAAGCAATTATTCTATCCGAGCCTACAGTTAGCTTCTCCTCAACCAATGCATTTGATTAAAGAGAAACGATTGAAAAGGATAGTCCAAAAAGAAAGAAAATCGCAAAAACATGAATTCATGGCGCATCATTTAACAGATTTTTCTTTAGCTGATTTTGAACATCAAGAACGAAATAGCATTGAGACTATGTATTTTGACTATACGAAGATTGATGATGGAAAGATTCAGATGGATTTCAACTTTACTTATCCATTATTAAAAAAAGTTTCTTATCAAATAGCGATGTTCAGTCAGGCAAATGGCTTGGATGATGTCAAAAATTATCCATTAAAACAAACAGGACCAAAGCATTTATCTTTATATTTTACGAACCATGATCATAATCGCTATGAGACGGGGTATTATACTGGCTATATTCAAAGAAATACGCCAATTCAGTCGCAAGTTAGTTTCATTAGCAAGCAATTTTTCATTCCTAAATATATTTTGAAAACCATTAGTTACAAAATGAAGAAAATAGATGGTCCTCGTGGTATTTATGCGCTACAATTAAAGTTAAATAAGAATGAGCGTATTTTGCAAGCTCGTTTTGCAGTATGGACGGCTAGAGGCAATCAAGATGACTTGCAGTGGTATACAGTTAATTCGCCAAATCAACAAGGAATTTTTGAAGTGATGATTGATACGCGCAGAGTTCATTTTGATGGCAAGGAAATTGATAGTCTAGTAGATGTTGAGATAGACCAAACTGGAACACAAAGGATGGGTGAAATGAAAGATAAGGTATCGAAAAATCGAGTGGCTATGTATGTCAATCATCGGGGCAATCATCAATATGCACCGGAAAATTCATTGCCAGCTTTTAAGCAAACAAAATATGAAGCGATTGAGACAGATATTCATTTAACGGCCGATCAACAGTGGGTGATTATGCACGATGATTCTTTAGATCGTACAAGTAACGGTAGAGGGAAATTGGGCTTATTTACTTACCAACAACTTCTTCAATTTCGTTTAATTGGTATTGGTGAGCAACACTATGTATATGCGGAGTTAAAAATTCCGACACTGGCAGAATTTTTAGCAATCTGTCAAAGTAAGCAAAAAATTCCGGTCATTGAGATTAAAGATAAAGAAATAAATGAGCCTGCTTATCAACATTTGGTGCAAATGGTGCGTGAAGCTGGTTTTGGTTTGACTGCTAGATTTATTTCGTTTCATTATGAACCCTTAAAAGTAATCAAACAAATCATGCCCGAAGCTGCGGTGATGTATTTGGATAAAGATATCACGGCAAGTAATATCAAAAAAGCCAAACACTTAGGAACGCGAGCTGGTTTAAATATTAAATGGCAAAATCTAACTTACGAAAAGGTAGCTCAAGCCAAATCTGCTGGCTTACAGGTTGGTGCCTGGACTGTCCCTGCAAGTCAATATTGGCAAATGGAACAAATGGGCGTGGATTATATCACAACAGATGATTAGCCATACAAAAAGAGCGTTTCTTCCAATAGTGTTGAGACGCTCTTAACTTGTATATAAAGAAAAAAAGCGTTGAGCAATCTCAACGCTTTTTTAGCACATTTAAAAAATACCTATGGAGGCGGTGGGAGTCGAACCCACGTCCAAACATATCGCCACCCAAAAATCTACGCTCATAGTCAGTTCTATTTAAAGTTCATTTGAGAAGATGCCGAGTGACAGGCCCCTTAACAAACTAGTCTGACAATCTCTTTAATCAAAAACAGACGGAATTTGATTACGTATCCCACTTAGAATAAGACCCGGGAAAAGCACATGGGCGATGCTTAGCGGATCACGCCCGCTGTTTTTTAGGCAGCTAAAGCGTAAGAATTGTTTGTTTTTGCAGTTATATTTAACTGTAACGTTTTAACGTAGACGTAACCTACGAAGCGCAATTCAGGCTCAACTATGCCTGTCGAATCCGTAACATCCCCTTGATAAAAGGGGTATCGCTACCATTCATTAGTATACCATAGTTTTGCCTGTATGCAAAGAATCAGATTAAGTCAAAGTGTTTCAGGGCGTGCACGATCCCGCCTTCGGTATTTTTCAGGGTCACGAAGTCTGCCAACTCTTTCAACTCTTGAATTCCATTTCCCATTGCAATTTTGTGGTCGCAGGCTTCTAAAAGAGCGAAGTCGTTGCTGCCGTCACCAAAGCCGAAGGTAGGTACATCTTCTAGACCCAACAATTCTACCAAGGTTTTTACGCCCGTCCCTTTAGAGGTGCCAGATTTTACGACATCGATGGAAAAGGGGGTATTACGATAAAAAGTTAATTCTGGAAAACGCTCATGATAATAAGCATCGTTGCC
>NHCFJ05603__coassemble_532_pt1 | contig 114046 bp, 104 predicted proteins | sample NHCFJ05603__metabat2_high_PE_003 | metagenome-assembled genome bin NHCFJ05603 | reverse complement strand
TGGAAGAATACGTAAATGTAGTAGTCATTCTGTTTTGTAAAAAAGAAAGTGGAGGTTCTCATGTCAAACCAATATTCTGATCCAAAGTTGAAAATTTTTGCTTTAAATTCTAATCGTCCTTTAGCTGAAAAAATTGCTGAAGCTGCAGGTGTAGAATTAGGAAAATGTACAGTGAAACAATTTAGCGATGGAGAAATTCAAGTAAATATCGAGGAAAGTATCCGTGGGGCACACGTCTATGTTATTCAATCAACCAGTTCACCCGTTAATGACAACTTAATGGAACTGTTAATCATGATTGATGCTTTAAAACGTGCCAGTGCGAAAACAATTAACGTGGTGATGCCTTATTATGGTTATGCTCGTCAAGACCGTAAAGCGCGCTCACGTGAACCAATTACTGCTAAATTAGTAGCCAATATGTTACAAACAGCTGGTGCCACAAGAATGGTTACTCTTGACTTGCACGCAGCTCAAATTCAAGGTTTCTTTGATATTCCAGTCGATCATTTGATGGGCGCACCATTAATTGCTAACTACTTCTTAGAAAAAGGAATTGTCGGCGATGATGTCGTTGTTGTTTCGCCGGACCATGGTGGGGTGACACGTGCTCGTAAATTAGCTGAATTCTTAAAATCACCAATTGCTATTATTGACAAACGCCGTCCAAGAGCAAATGTGGCTGAAGTAATGAATATTATCGGTCAAGTGGAAGGAAAAGTATGTGTCTTGATTGACGATATGATTGATACAGCCGGTACAATTACCTTAGCTGCCAATGCCTTAAAAGAAGCAGGTGCGAAGAGTGTGTATGCTTCATGTACTCACCCAGTGCTTTCAGGTCCTGCCTTGGAACGTATTCAAGACTCAGCGATTGAGCGTCTAGTGGTAACAGATTCTATCAACTTACCAGCAGAACGTAAAATTGATAAAATTGATGAAATCAGCGTGGGTGAATTAGTCGCTGAAGCCATCAAACGTATTCATGAGAACAAACCAGTTAGTCCATTGTTTGAATCAAAACAACCAATGAAATAAAAGTGAGTCCCCTGCACCTGTTGTGGGGGATTTTTTTTATTTGCGAAAAAATTTGGAATGATATATAGTTGGGCTGGAAAAATGCTTTTTCAAAGTAGCGAAAAGGCACAGAATAGGGTGATTATATGGATGAAAAGTTGATGCAAGCATGGCAATTATTTTCTGAAGGACAAGTCGCACAAGCAAAAAAATTAGTAGCAGCCGATTTTGATTTACTCACTTGTGAAGATGACCAGTTACTCAATTTTATCGGGTATGTGACATTAGCAGAGCAAGATTATGAGGGCGCCATCCAAATCTATCAGCGATTACTCACAGTTGCTAAAGAGCAGTCCGCCAATGAATTAGAGCATATTGCCTGGCATCAATTGGCGATGGTGTATCGTGAAAGTAAGCAATATGAGCACGCTTTAAAATTAATTGAAAAAGAGCGTACCATTATTGATCATTATTTTGCCGATGATTCATTGAAAAAAGCCGTCAATGATTATGAGCAAGGATATTTACGATTAAAATTGGGCGATGCGATTATTGCTAAAAAATGGATGGAAAATAGCTTGCAAGAGGCGTTATTAACGGATGATGAGGTCGCAAAAGCATGTAGTTATCGCGGCTTAGGTGAGATTACCTTAGCGCTAAAAGATAAGCAACAAGCAAAAAAATATTTCCAAAAAGCTTATGAGCATTTTGCCAAAGTAGATGAAAAGCAAGGCATGAAAGAAGTTCAAAATTTTTTAGCTCAACTTACTACAATCATTCCCAAGACGGATAAATAATTTGTGATAGGATGGTAGAATAAATTTGAAGAAAAGAAGAGGAGGATGCCGAAAATGAAAGCGTTTAAAGTGGTTCTGTATTGGGTTTCTTTGATTTTAATTGGTTTAGTTGGTGGCATGGGCGGCAATCTTAAAGAATTTCAATAAGATAAAGGAAGGTGAGTAGCATGGCTAGTATCCTATGGGTGAAATTTTTGTTTATGATTCCTAGCTTTTTAATGTATTTAGTCGCGTTTGTCAGCTATAAAGTACGCGAACGATTAAGAATTCCCTTAATTGTCAAAATTTTGTTAGGCTTACTAGTCATTCTAGCCACACTTTGGCTTGTCTATGTCGCACACTTCGGAGTAAATAGCTAAAAGGATGTGAAGCGACTCGATCAGCTACGAGCGGATAAAAGTTCATATTCATATAGTAAAAAAGGTTAAAAGAAAGCAGGCTTGTCTTCTTTCTTTAACCTTTTTATCGTTGGTTTTCTAATTCCGCAGATAGATTAATTTTACGAATATAATTTTCGAAATAATTCTTTTTAAAATAAGTCGCATAAATCGTATTTAAGATAAACAGAATAGATTCTTCTGTTGAAAAATTAGCGATTTTCTTATACTTGTCCTCGCGATTACAGATAGTTAAAGTAATCTCAGCATTTTCTCGTAAATATTTACCTTGTTCACTTGTTACCCCTACAATTTTAACCTTTTTTTCTTTGAGACTAGACAGGTAACGTAAGCTTTCAATTTGTTTGGAGTTTCCCGAGTATGAGATTACTATAGCAACATCATCTTGATTGAGAGAAGCAGTCGTTAAGCCCACTTCACCTGAATGTGCCACTTCAATTTGTTTTCCGATAGTCAGCATTTTCCGTTTAAAAAGTTGTGCTAAATATTCATTTGGACTTAAACCAAAGACAACCACTCGATTTGCTTGTTTTAACCACATGGCAATTTTGTCCACGTCGCTTGCTACTAATTTATCTGCTGTATCTTGAATACTTTCTTTTTCAATGGTGGCAATTTTTTGAATGATTTCCTCGATACTATCATCATTTGAAAAGGGAAGGTTGTGGTTGACATTTGAATAATGGGTATCTGAATAATAGCGTTCAGAAATGAGTGCAGGTAAAAAATCAGTCCAACCTTTAAAGCCAAAAGATTGAGCAAAACGAACAATACTTGACTTTGAAGTATAGGTGTTTTTGGCTAGATCTTCAAGTGACATTTTTTCAATATTAGCTAAATGATCAAGCATGTACTTGGCGATATTTGCCTTAGAAGTGTGATTACTTTGTGCAATGATTTTCATTTTGTCTAACATAAGCTTCACTTCCATTTCGGTTTATTTCATTATTTTTAAATTATTTAATGTATTTTTGAAATCGCATTCCAAGTTTAACGGAAAGTAGAGATTTTGTCTAGTTGATTCCATATAATTTGCTTGTACAAAACGAAAGGAGCAGGTTATATGTCTCAGAAGTATCAAGAATTAGCAAAAGAAATTGTCCGTTTGTTAGGTGGCAAAGAAAATATTTTAGATGTTTATCATTGTCAGACACGTTTACGCTTCAAATTAAATGATTCGAGTAAAGTAAATAAGGATGAACTGGAACATTTAGATGGTGTTACGATGTATCTGGTCAATGCGGGAGTCCATCAAGTCGTCATAGGTACTCATGTGAAAGAAGTCTTTGAAGAGGTAGAGCCTTTAGTTGGAACGTTAAATAGCCAAAATGAAGAATTAGAAAAGCAACCATTTGTCCAACGAGTGATTGATTTTGTTGCCGGTGTTTTTCAACCAATTATTCCAGCACTTTCAGGAGCAGGGATGGTTAAAGCAGTTTTGGCTTTATTGATTGTTTTTAAGGTTATTACTAATACTTCACAAACCTATATATTATTAAATACTTTTGCAGACGGTGTCTTTTACTTTCTACCATTGATGTTAGCTTTCACTACTGCTCAAAAACTTAAAGCTAATCCTATTTTAGCTGTTGGAGTAATTGCGATGATGCTTCACCCAAATTGGATTGGTTTTGTAACAGCAGGTAAGAGTGTTCACTTTTTTGAATTTATTCCTTTTACCTTGGCAAATTACACTTATTCAGTGATTCCGGCAATTTTTGTAGTATTTGCCCAATCTTATGTAGAAAAATTTTTTAATAAAGTAGTACCTAAATCAGTGGAATTGGTCTTTGTACCGATGCTTACATTCTTAGTGATGGGGACGCTGGCTTTCTCTGTATTAGGACCAATTGGTGCATTAATTGGAAATGTTTTAGCTTCTGTCTTCACTTATCTATCGGTGAATGCAAGTTGGGTGCCAGCTTTGTTGATTGGTGGTTTATTACCAATTATGGTTATGTTTGGCATTCATAATGGGATTGCTCCTTTAGGTGTGATGCAGATGGCACAATTAGGTTATGATAGTATTTTTGGACCGGGTGCCCTATGTTCAAATATGGCACAGGCGACTGCATCTGCTGTGGTTGCTTTTAGAACTAAAAACACAAAAACGAAACAAATTGCAGCATCTGGCGCGATTACTGGATATATGGGCATCACTGAACCTATTTTATATGGTGTCAGCTTACCTAAAAAATATCCACTTTACGCTTCAATGATTGGTGGGGCTCTAGGTGGTTTGTATGCAGGATTATCTCATGTCCATCGATTTGCAACAGGTTCATCAGGTTTACCAGCTGTTTTACTTTATATTGGCGATAATACGATGGTGTTTTTCTGGAACATTATGATAGCCTTAGTGATTTCTATTGTTTCTACAGCAATTATCACTTATATTTTATCTCTTAAATACGAAAAAGACGAATCAATCAAAGTGCCTGAAGCAAAACAAGTCCTATTGGCGGATACTACGATTTATAATCCAATTCAAGGAAATGTGATACCGATGAATTTAGTGAAAGATAGCGTGTTTGCTTCAGAAGCTTTAGGTAAGGGTTTTGCTGTAGAACCCAGCGATGAAGTAGTCGTAGCACCGTTTGATGGCAAAGTTGTTACTGTGTTTCCAACCAAACATGCCATTGGATTACTGTCTGATACGGGGGTCGAATTATTGATTCACATTGGGCTAAATACAGTGGAGTTAAATGGAAAATATTTTACAACCTATGTTTCTGTAGGTGATTCTATCGTGCGTGGTCAAAAATTAGTTAGTTTTGAAAAAGATAAGATTGAAGAAAAAGGTTATATCACGCAGATACCGATAGTTGTGACAAATACAGCCAATTTTTCAACCATTACATTGATGAATCAAGGAGAAATAACGGTGAATCAACCAGTGTTAAAAGTAGAAATCTAAAGGAGAATGGCTATGGCTTTACCAGAAAATTTTTTATGGGGCGGTGCAATTGCTGCGAATCAAGCGGAAGGCGGTATGCTAGCTGGAAATAGAGGCTTGAGTAATATTGACATACTTCCTCAAGGTGAGAATAGGATAGCGATTGGTAAAGGATTAATCAATAATCTTCAACGCGATGAAAAATATTATTATCCAAGTGAAAAAGCGATTGATATGTATAATCATTATTTGGATGATATCAAATTATTGGCAGAAATGGGATTAAAAGTATTTCGTCTTTCAATTTCATGGACTAGGATCTTTCCGAATGGTGATGATTCACAGCCGAACGAAGAGGGTTTGAAGTTTTACGAAAAAATCTTTAAAGAATTACGAAAATATCATATTGAACCCTTAGTTACGTTGGCTCACTTTGATGTACCAGTAGCTTTAATCAAAAAATACGGGGCTTGGCGTAATAGGAAAATGATTGATGCCTATACAAATTATGCAAGGACTGTTTTTACGCGCTACAAAGGGTTAGTGAAATATTGGTTGACGATTAATGAAATCAATATTTTACTTCATCAACCTTTTGTAGGTGGCGGATTAATTTTTGGTGCAGGCGAAAATGTAGCACAATTAAAATATCAAGCGGCACATCACCAATTACTAGCCTCTGCATTAGCTACAAAAATTGCACACGAGATTGATCCAGAGAATAAAGTAGGCTGTATGTTAGCAGGTGGGAGCCACTATCCTTATAGTTGTCAGCCAGAAGATTATTTGGAAGCCATTCATCGTGATAATGGAGAGTACTTCTTTATTGATGTCCAAGCAAGAGGGTATTACCCAAATTATGCGCTCAAAAAATTTGAAAGAGAAAATATTCAAATAGATATCACAGAAGCAGATAAAGAAATGCTGTTAGCGAATACGGTGGATTTTGTTTCGTTTTCATACTATTGTTCACGCACCGTTTCAGGATTAGACGAGAATTATGCTAGTACAACTGGAAATTTATTTAAGTCAATCAAAAATCCTTATCTCAAATCCACACAATGGGGCTGGCAAATTGATCCATTAGGGTTACGCTCTTCGTTAAATATGTTATACAATCGTTATCAAAAGCCACTCTTTATTGTTGAGAATGGATTAGGTGCCAAAGATGAACCAGATGAACATGATTATGTTGTTGACGATTATCGGATTGAATATACTAGACAACATATCCAAGCTTTTAAAGATGCAGTTGAAATTGATGGCGTAGAATTGATGGGGTACACCACTTGGGGCGTTCTGGATTTGGTTTCTGCTTCTACTGGTCAGATGAGTAAGCGTTATGGTTTTATTTATGTTGATTGTGATGACCAAGGAAGAGGAAGTTTGCGACGTGTTCCTAAAAAATCTTTCTATTGGTATCAAAAAGTGATAGCCTCTAATGGTGAAATATTATAAGAAATGGAGGAATGTAAAATGCAACTATTAAGAAAAATTTCGCTGCTATTTGTTTCGATATTAGTGATATCTTCAGGTGTACTTTTACCTTCCTTGCCAAATATTATCCGTGATTATCCAATGATTCCATCGACTATCATTGAGTTGTTGGGAACATTGCCAGCTTTGTTTACGATGTTGGTTATTCCTTTTAGTCCTAATGTTGCGAGAAAGATTGGTTATAAAAAAACGGTGCAAATCGGTTTAGTGATTGCATTTATCAGCGGCATATTACCCATTTATATACATTCGTTTCTGATACTTTTTCTTACGAGGATTACATTCGGTGTTGGTATTGGTTTATTTAATCCCTTACTTTATAGTTTTTCGACATGTTTATATCAAGGTGTGGAGTTAACCAAGATGTTAGGTTATCAGTCAGCTTTTGAGGGGATGGGTGGCATTGTTACTTCCTTTTTGGTTGCACAATTAGTAGCTGGAGGTTGGCGTCATACTTTGTGGACTTACTTAATTATATTGCCAATTTTACTGTTATTTAGCTTATTTATTCCTGATATTACCCCTTCAAATCATGAAAAGAAAAATAAAGATAAAGTAACGATAGATAAGAATTTCTTTGTTTTCATCGGTTTGTTAGTTGTTTTGATCACCATTTATATGAGCGTGTCTATCAAAATATCCGCATTTTTGAACGAACAACATTTTGGTACTGTAAGAGATGCAAGTAATGGGTTGGCGCTGATGGGTGTCGGTGCAATGATGGCGGGTTTGCTGTTTGGAATCAATACGAGAATATTTAAACAGGGGTTATTAGTAGTTAGCTTTTTAGGAATGAGTGCCTCTTTGTATATATTGGCGAATACGCAAAGTGTCTTTTGGATGATTATGATGAATTTTACAATAGGATTGAGTTTTCGTACCTTTATCCCTTATTTACTGAATTTAGCAAATCAAGTGGATGATGGAACGGGTGAAAAACGTACTGCTTTATTATTAGTTGGTTTTAATATTGGTTCAGCATTTGCTCCAGTAACAATTAATCTATTTAGTAAGCTATTACATTTAACTACTGTAAAAAGTATTTATCTAATGGAGGCGTTAATCGTCTTAATCATTGCTATAGCTACATGTATACATGTGTGCTACAAGAAATACAAAATATAAATATGAAACGCTTTTAGATTGCAAACATGCCAGTCTAGAAGCGCTTTTTTTGAAGATATAAAGAAAAAAATCTTACTTTCTAAGTGGGGAGTCTTTTTCTTTGACAAAATTTCACTTTACATGTAAAGTGATAGTCAAGAGGTGAGGAACATGAAGAAATTACCCTTAGCTGTCTTGGTTTGGTTGCGGATGGCTCGACTGACTGCACGCATGAATCAACAATCTAATGAATTTTTACAACAAGATGGGTTAACTGCGGCTCAATTTGAAGTATTAGTGTTAATTGAACGCTATCAGCCCATCAGCCAACAACAACTGGCAGAGCAACTCACCGTAACACAAGGCGGTATCTCACGGTTGCTTCAGCGGATGCAACAAGCAGGACTCATTGAAAAGAAGGCTTGCGGCAAGGAAAAACATATTTACTTATCTGCTTTAGGACAAGAAAAATTAAGTCAAGTTTATGCAAAACAAGTGGCTAATCAAGCTAAGATGTTTGATTCTTTATCTAAAGACGAATTACAAACACTCTTTCAATTATTAACAAAATTAAGTCAAGAAAAGATAGATAGGAGCGATGAATGATGAAAAATACCGGCATTCACCATGTATCAGTTTTGGTAAGAAGTGCGAAAAAAGCTTATGATTTCTATACGAATATTTTAGGCTTGAAGATGTTTTTAAAGACCGTCAATCAAGATGATCCAACCATGTATCACTTATTTTTTGGTGACCAAGAAGCACGAGAAGGGACCGAGTTTACTGTTTTTGAGATGAGTCATTTTCGTGATAATCAATTTGGTACCAATGCGATTGAACGGGTAATGTTTTTGGTGCCATCAGTGGATTCTCTTTACTTTTGGCAAGAACGTTTGGAAAAAATGGGGTTCTTACATTATGGTATCGAGACTTTCCGCAATCAAGAAATTTTACGTTTTGAAGATTTTGATGGCATGAAGTTAGGCTTGATGGTGGCTAAAGATGCCTCGATTGCTAAAGGAACGCCACATCCAGAAATTCCTGATGAACATTTGATTTTTGGGATGGGGGCAGTTTTCCTACGGGTGCGTTATTTAGAAGCCAGTTTAGAGATGTTGACCACTCGTTTAGGATTTACCCAAGAAGAGCCAATTGAATATTTTAACCATACATTAATTCCTTTACATATCCATAATTTGTGGCAGCACGAAATATACTTAATTGAAGATAAAGACAATAAGCGCGAACGACTAGGCGTAGGTGGCATGCATCATATTGCTTTTGGGGTAGATAATGAAGCGACTTTGGCAGCTTTTGCACAATACTTAGATGAAGAAAATATCCATCATTCCGGAATTGTGAATCGTGAATTTTTCCAATCTTTATATTATCGTGAACCAAATAGTATTTTATATGAAATTGCGACACCACCAATTGATCGGGTCCCTTACTTACAAACGCCACAAGCGACTTTTGATGAGTATGAATTAATTTTACCAAGCTTTTTAGAAGACCAACGCGCAACGATTGAACGTGATTTAGCACAACAAGAAAGATAAGAAAAGAGGCGAGTTTGATGCGTTATCTTAATAATCGTGGAAGGAATCAACGACTTTTTGTCACTTTTCATGGCACTGGAGGCAACTTATATAGTTTATATTTTTTAACAGAGGAACTAGATGCTAAAGCGGGTGTCCTTAGTTTTTTAGGTGATAAGGGAGTAGGGGTGAATCGCCGCTATTTCAATCCTTTGGTCAATCAAGAATTGGACCGCGAAGATTTTACGCACCAAGTTTCGCGATTTTTAGAACTTTGGGACAGCTTAGAGATTACAGCAAGTGAAATCGTGGCAATCGGCTATTCAAATGGCGCGAATTTCTTGCAAGGGATTTTAAGCCAACGCCCAGATTTTGCGGATCAAGTAATATTATTGCATCCAAGTGATTTTCAACTTGATTTCACGCCTTCAAGTAAACCAAAACGTCTATTAGTGACAGCGGGAAGTCTAGATTCCTTGGTGTCACCTGGTGATAGTATGCAGCTCGTTAAAAGATTGCAAAGTGCTTTTCCAGATACGCAGTTAGAACTGTTGGATGGAGGACATGGAGTCAGTGATGCTGAAATTGAAAAAGTCAAAAAATGGTTAAATACATAAGAAAATAAGAGAGTTTGCCATCATCGGTAAGCTCTCTTTTTTAGGTTTAATTATCAGAAAATTCTTGAATATAACAAAAAAACGGTTACAATATAAGTGGAAAGTCAATAAAAATGAGGTGATTTGGATGAAACGCAAATGGTTAGGGTTAGTTCTGTTTGTTATTGGGATGATTAGTTTCGGTTGTGGGCAAAAACAAGCCAATGAAAAAATTCAAGCAACCGATCAACAAGGCGTGTACACTGTGCAACTGAAAGAAAAGGAAGGATTTGTCGTCAAGGTTGAGGATAAAAAGGCCGTAGAGATTGCTAAAGATAAATATCCGACTGCCATGAAATTACAATTGAGTATCAAAGTAGATAAGAATGGTTATGAAATAAAGCTTAAGGATAAGAAGAGTGATATTGGTGCCACCTCGCGTCTAAAACTTGATAAATCGTATCAATATGCAGCGTTTGTAGCTAATAAGGATCAGTTCCCAGAAAAATTAGGCAGTATGATTTTTTCCAATGATAAAAAAATTTATCAAAAAGCACAAAAATCGGTATCCGAGCTTTCCGATTCACAAGCAGCCCAGACAAAAATTTTTAGTGTGACAACGAAATAAAAAAATGTCCATCCTATTTTACATGAGTAGGGTGGACATTGTGTTTACAGATATAATTCTTCGGCATCTAATTCCCATTTATTTTGTTTTGGATAGTAAGTGAGCGTACCGACAAAATCCTTAGACTTAATGGTTTGTTGGCTTAACTTAAGACCGGCTTCCTCTGCGGCATAAAGGGGAATTTCAAAAGATTTATTGGTAACTTTAGCTTTTGGATAGTAAAAAACTAGACCGTCTTTTAATAATTCGCGTAAATCTTTGACCAAATCAATGGGTAAAGTCGGTACTTCGATTGGTTTACGTTTGAAGAAAGGGCGTTGGTCATTTAATTCTTGGTAAATAATCCAAGTAATTTGTTTGGCCAAAATGCGATAAAATTCTTCAATATAACGATAATAAACCCGCAATAGGTCATCACCTAAATCGAAGTAGACGAAATTATTTTGTAATTTATAGAAAAAAGGTGAATGAAGGTGTGTTTTCATATGACCAAGATAAAGTAATTCCGAAATTTCTAAGGCAGAAAGTTCTTTAATCATGGTCAAGTCGGTAAAGTCAATCCAACGCACATCTTGATTGTTACGGCGTTTAGACATGTTTTGTAAAAATTGTTCGACCGCAAAACTACCTTTTATGACTTTTAAGTTCGTATGGTTTTCAAATTCACCATCAAGACTAGCTGGGTTCAGTAAAAGGAGATTATTCGGACGATGAATCAGACCTCGTTGGAAATCTTTAGCTTGGATGCCGCGACTCAAAACGACATTGCTAGTAGTATCCATATGTACAAAAATTGGTGAATTCATCTGACAAACTCCTTTCCTAGTCTGTTTTCATTCTACAATAAAGTAAGGGAAAATAATCATTTCTTTTCTTTTAAAAATATATTACAAAAGATTATCATTAATCGCTTTCATAGAAAATCATTTTCTTTCATTTACATTTTCAACAACAATTCTCACCCAAAATGAAAATTTCGCTTTCAAACCAATTTCATAGTATAATAAAAACGCAAACAAACAAAAAAAGCGAATATAATATATAGAGGCTATCACTCAGCTTGATCAGACGTGCGAAAATTCGTGTGTTACCCGCCAAATGGAAAATCAGCGAGGTTAAGGATTTTCCAATTTGGAGGGGCGAATTTTCAAAACGTCTAGCTGAGGGATGCCGTTTGGATATGAGCGTGATGCGGGTCGGTTAATCCCCTGCAAACGTGGACTAAATAGAGGCTATCACTCAGCTCGATCAGACGCACGAAGATTTGAGTGGTGTGCCTAAAAAATGAAAAAATTGAAGGAGGAAACGAGATGGCAGATTCATTTTCATTTGAGATTGTTGAACACATTGCCGTATTGTCAGAAAATGCAAAAGGATGGAAGAAAGAACTGAATTTGGTGAGTTGGAATGGACGCCCACCAAAATTTGATCTACGTGATTGGGATAGCGAACACGTAAAAATGGGCAAAGGAATTACTTTGACAAATGAAGAACTAGCCGCTTTAAAATCGACTTTAGAACAAATGCAGGTGTAAATGATGAAAAGTATGACAGGTTTTGGAAAAGCCAGTGTGGAAAATGAGACTTATCGTGTAAATATTGAAATCAAGAGTGTGAATCATCGGTTTTTAGATGTGCAATTAAAGCTGCCAACGGGGATGAGTGCTTTTGATTTAGCGATTAGAAAGCAAATTAGTCAAAAATTGAGTCGCGGGCGGGTCGAATTAATTTGTAAATTAGAGGAATTGCAGGCTAGCTCAAAAAAAGCCAAGGTAAATCGTGAATTATTTACCCAAGTGATGGCGCAATTGCCGGAAATTTCACCAGAAAATTTGATCAGTCAATTATTACTTCGCGAAGAATTTATCGAAGTAACCAATCAAGAAATTGCTACGGAGCGTTTGCAAGGTTTGGTTCTTAGTGCTTTAGACCAAGCTTTAGAGCAATTAGTGGCAAAAAGAGCGCAAGAAGGTGAGCAAATTTACCAAGTTTTACAGCAGCAAGGTCAAGAAGCAGCTACCGTCTTAACGCAATTAGTCGCTTTTCAAGATGTTTATGAAAAAGAATATCAAGAGCGCTATACAAAGAAATTACAAGATTACTTAGGCGGTGTGGTGGATCAAGATCGCCTTTTAACGGAATTAGCCATTTTATTAGAAAAAGGCGATATCCACGAAGAGATGGACCGCTTGAACATTCATTTACAGACCTATGCCGCTACCTTGCAAAAAAAGGTGCCTATAGGAAGAGAGCTAGACTTTTTAGTGCAAGAAATGAATCGTGAAGTCAATACTATCGGATCTAAGACGAGTCATGTCACCTTAAAAGGCTATGTCATCCAATTAAAGACAATCTTAGAAAAAATCCGCGAACAAATTCAAAATGTAGAGTAAAAAATTAACGCAAAAAAGAGAATGCATAGTTTTTTCCTATAAACTTTCTCATATACGGAATTTATTCTTGAAACTTTTCAAAAAAAAGTGCAAAATGAAATGTAAACAATATAAGTTTGAAAGGACCCATTATGACAGAGCGAGGATTACTGATTGTATTATCCGGTCCATCCGGTGTGGGAAAGGGCACGGTACGAAAAGCTATTTTTGAAAGTAGCGATAATGACTTCCAATATTCAATTTCCATGACGACGAGAAACATGCGTCCAGGAGAAGAAGAAGGTGTCGATTATTTCTTTAGGACAAAAGAAGAGTTCGAAGCCTTGATTGAAGCAGGCGAGATGTTAGAATATGCTGAATATGTCGGCAATTACTATGGTACACCACTTTCTTATGTAGAAGAGACTTTAGCAAAGGGTAAGGATGTCTTTTTAGAGATTGAAGTCCAAGGTGCCCGTCAAGTCAAAGAAAAGGTGCCAGATGGGGTATTTATCTTCTTAACGCCGCCAGATTTGGAAGAGTTACGTTCGAGAATTGTCAATCGTGGAACTGATCATGCCGATGTGATTGATCAACGAATGAAAGTAGCGAAAGAAGAGATTGAAATGATGGCTTTATATGACTATGCCGTGGTAAACGATGAAGTACCAAAAGCCGTGAAACGTATCAAAGAGATTATCGCTAGCGAACATTTTCGTGTCGATCGCGTAATTGATAAATATAGAAAAATGATAGAGGAGTTGTAAAAATTATGATGTTAAAACCATCGATTGACTCACTATTAAACCGGGTCAATTCTAAGTATTCATTAGTTATTTTAGCTAGTAAACGTGCACACGAACTAGATGCAGGAGCCCAAGGAACTTTAGACCATTTTGATTCTGTAAAAAGTGTAGGGAAAGCTTTGGAAGAAATTGATGCCTTAACTGTGATTAACGATCCAAATCCTGAGTTGAAGCGTCAAAGACAAAAAATGGAAGAAGAACAACGCAAAGCTCAAAAAGAAGCCGAGCAACGTGAACTAGAAGAAAAAGTTGCCACAGATAAATGATGATGTTAGCCGATATAGAGCCTTGAAAGCAATCTCTATGTCGGTTTTTCATTAGTTGAAATGTTTTAGAAAGCAGGTGAGTAGATGCTTATTGCTCAAGTGATTGTCGATGTGCCGACCATGCAGACAGACCAGCCGTATAGCTATTTGATTCCGGAAAATTTAAGCGATGTCGTCAGTGTTGGGATGCGAGTGGAGGTACCTTTTGGCAATGGAAATCGTCATATTCAAGGCTTTGTTCTCGCAATCGAATCAGTCCATCCAGAAAAACTGACCCAAGACAAAATCGAATTAAAGCCATTGATTCGCTGTTTAGACCTACAGCCCGTACTGAATGATGAATTACTACAACTAGCGGATTACATGAAAGAAACGACTTTTGCTTTTAAGATTACTTGTTTACAGACGATGCTTCCTGCGCTTTTAAAGGCCAGTTATGATAAGCAATTCCGCCTGTTAAATCCAAAGGCTAAAGTTGCGTCCTACTTTCAGGAAAGTGCCGTCTTATCATTTGCCGAGGCGGAAGAAAAGCAATTATTAGCCGAATTGAAAAAAGCAGTCCAAGCAGAAGAAGTGCGTTTAGAATATTTGGTTAAAAACAAGAATCAAGTTAAGACGATTCGCTATGTTCGTCCGCTATTAAGTAAAGAAGCCTATGAGCAATTGCAACTACAACAGAGTAAAACTGCGGTGAGAAAGCAAGAATTATTGCAACAATTAGCGACTTTAGCTTATCTGCCGGTGAAATATTATACTGAGCGCAAAATTTCGACGAGTGTCTTAAATCAAGCGCAAGAACAAGGTTGGTTAGCCTTTGAAGAAGTGGAGGCCTATCGTGATCCTTTTGCTAATCAGACTTTCGAAAAGACCGCACATCTTGCTTTAAATGAGTCGCAACAATACGCCTGCGATACGATTTTACAAGCCAACCAAGCAAAAGAAGCCAAGACTTTCCTACTTGAGGGAATTACCGGTAGTGGGAAAACCGAGGTCTACTTACAAATTATTGATAAAGTCTTGAAAAATGGGCAAACAGCGATGATGCTCGTGCCAGAAATTTCCCTCACGCCACAGATGGTTGAGCGTTTTAAGGGGCGCTTTGGAGATTTGGTTGCGGTGTTGCATAGCGGGCTTTCTCAAGGTGAAAAATATGATGAATGGCGCAAAATTGAACGCAAAGAGGCCCAAGTCGTCGTCGGTGCGCGCTCGGCTGTTTTTGCGCCTTTGGAAAATATCGGTGTGATTATTATCGACGAAGAGCATGAATCAAGCTATAAGCAAGATGAGGCACCGCGTTATCATGCTAGAGATATTGCCATTTGGCGTGGGCAGTTTCATCATTGTCCGATTGTCCTAGGAAGTGCTACTCCATCATTGGAATCCAGAGCCCGCGCCCAAAAGAATGTCTATCAACTCTTAACCTTGCCTAAACGTGCAAATCCCAATGCCAAACTACCGCAAGTAGAAATTGTCGATATGAAAAATGAGGCTAAAAATCCTAAGACCCAGACTTTCTCACAAATATTACAAGATAAAATTGCTGACCGCCTAGCAAAAAAGGAACAGATTGTCTTACTATTGAATCGTCGGGGTTACTCTTCTTTTGTGATGTGTCGGGATTGTGGGTATGTGCTGCCTTGTCCGAACTGTGATATTTCCCTGACTTTGCATATGGATGTCAAGAAGATGCGCTGTCATTATTGTGGCCATGAAGAAGCGATTCCACATACATGTCCGATGTGTGGCAGTCGAAAAATTCGTTATTATGGCACAGGGACGCAAAAAATTGAAGAAGAAGCGCTAGAGTTGTTTCCTGAAGCGAGAATTATTCGGATGGATGTCGATACCACCCGGAAAAAAGGGGCACATGAACGTTTACTGAAGGCTTTTGGTGAGAAAAAAGCAGATATCTTATTAGGCACGCAGATGATTGCCAAAGGACTGGATTTTCCGGATATTACTTTAGTGGGGGTCTTAAATGCAGATACTTCGCTTAATTTACCGGATTTTCGCTCGAGTGAACGGACTTTCCAACTATTAACACAGGTCAGTGGTCGGGCAGGTCGTGCGCATAAGGCTGGCGAAGTGGTGATTCAAACTTTTAACCCAGAGCATCACGCCATTACCCTTGCACAAAGTCAAAATTATGAACAATTTTACTTACAAGAAATGTTTATCCGGCACCAAGGCGGCTATCCACCCTATTATTTCACAGTGAAAATCACTTGTACGCATGAAGTGGAACAAGTCGCTGCCAAGATGAGTTTTGCCATCTATAATCAGCTCAAAGCCCATTTGAGTCCGCAAGCCATCTTTTTAGGTCCGAGTCCCAGTGCGATTATGCGGGTGAAAAATAAATATTATTATCAGATGATTATTAAATATAAACACGAACCACACCTATCAGCTTTACTGAAAGATATACTGATGAAAACCCAAGCTGAGCAAAGAAAAGGCTTGTTTGTCTCGATTGACCATGAGCCATTGAATTATATTTAAACGGAGGAATAGATGTTATTAAATATTGTTGAAGTTCCAAATGAGATTTTAAGAAAAGAAACCAAAGAGGTGCAGCAAATCACGCCTGAGTTACTCACCCTTTTAGATAATATGTACGAAACCATGGTCGCAAGTGATGGTGTGGGGATTGCCGCACCACAAGTTGGCTCAGATTTGAAAGTGGCCATTGTGGAAGTAGAAGAAGGCGATAAATTTGAGTTAATTAATCCAGAAATTATCGAACAATCCGGAGAAGACATCGATGTGGAAGGTTGTTTGAGTATTCCGCATTTCTATGGTACGGTCAAGCGCTCAGATTATGTAAAGGTCCGTTTTTATGACCGTCTTGGCGATGAATATGAAGTCGAGGCAGAGGGCTTTTTAGCGCGTGCGTTCCAACATGAGATTGATCACTTACATGGGATTTTATTTACGGATCATTTAATTGAAGAAATCAAAGAAGAAGACCTAGAAAGCTATTATGAATCGAGAGAAAATGAGGAGTGATAAGATGACAAAAGTAGTATTTATGGGCACCCCGGCTTTTTCAGTGCCAATTTTACAAGGATTAGTAGAAACGGGGTATGAAGTTTTAGCCGTGGTTACCCAACCGGATCGACCAGTGGGCAGAAAAAAACAAATTCAATTTCCACCCGTTAAACAAGCGGCTTTAGATTTACATTTACCTGTGTATCAACCGGAAAAAATTAGTCAATCTGAAGAACTAGACGAAATTATCGCTTTAAATCCAGATGTGATTGTGACCGCAGCTTTTGGTCAGTTTTTACCCGAAAAATTATTGCAAGTGCCACGATTTGGTGCGGTCAATGTCCACGCTTCTCTTTTACCGGCTTATCGTGGGGGCGCTCCTGTTCATTATGCGATTATTGATGGTCAAAAAGAAACGGGTGTCACCATTATGGAAATGATTAAAAAAATGGACGCCGGTGGCATTTATGCACAAAGTAAGTTACCTATTACGCCACAAGATGATGTAGGTACGATGTTTGAAAAGTTAAGCCTATTAGGACGTGATTTATTATTAGAAACGTTGCCTAAAATTTTGGATGGCTTAAAACCAACCCCTCAAGAAGAAGCGCTCGTTACTTTTTCACCAAATATCACCCGTGAACAAGAAGAAATCGACTGGCAAAAAACTGCCCAACAAATTGATTGCCAAATTCGTGGAATGCATCCATGGCCGGTCGCATTTACCACTTATCAAGGCAAGCGGATGAAGATTTATCGCGCGACTGTTCTTGAGGAAATGACGACGCAAGCACCGGGTACGATTATCGAAAAGTCTAAAAAACGTCTAGTCATTGCTTGCGGCCAACAAACGACCTTAGCGATTGACGAATTACAAATTGCGGGTAAGGCGAAACAAACGATTCAAGATTTTCTAAATGGCGTCGGTCAACACGTACAAGTCGGTGAGAAAGTAGGCCTGCATGAGTAAACGTAAAATTCCTAGTAAAATCAAGCATTCGGTACGGTTCGTGACCTTAGATAGCTTATTAAAAGTGAAAAAAGGGGGCGCGTACTCGAATTTATTGGTTGCACAAGCCATTGAAAGAAATCAGTTAAATCCCCAAGATGCTAAATTATATACAGAAATGCTTTACGGGACGATTGCGCGTAGAATGCTGTTAGATTATCAACTGGCGCCTTTTATCCAAAAAGCGAAAAAAGTCGATGATTGGGTATTGGCATTATTAGAAATGTCTTTATATCAATTAAATTATTTGGATAAAGTGCCAAGCCATGCGATTTTCAATGAAGCGGTGGAGATTGCTAAGGCGAAGGGAAATCCTGGGATCGCCAAATTTGTCAATGGCGTCTTGCGTAATATTCAACGACAAGGCGTCCAAACTGTTGAACAAATTCAAGATCCAATAGAGCGTTTAAGTGTGAAAATCAGTATGCCGAAGTGGCTCGTGGAAAAGTTGGTCGCACAAATTGGCATAGAAGAAACCGAAAAATTAGGCTTATCTTTGTTTGAGCCAAGTCATGTTTCTGCTCGAGTGAATACGGCTTTGATTAGTCGTACCCAAGCTATTGAGCAGTTAGCTACAGAAGGCATTGAAGCGCGCAAGAGTACGGTGGCACCAGATGGTATTGTGGCGCAAAAAGGATTTTTAGCGGGGAGTACGTTGTTTAAGCAAGGCGCGCTGACCATTCAAGATGAAAGCTCGATGTTGGTGGCCCGTGCTTTAGAAGTTCAAGGCAATAGTCAGGTCTTGGATGCATGTGCGGCTCCTGGTGGCAAGACAACGCATATTGCGAGCTTTTTAGATCAAGCAGCCGGCGGAAAAGTCACGGCTTTAGATATCCATGATCATAAAATTAAGCTCATTCAAGAAAATGCCGCGCGTCTACATGTAGATGAGGTTGTCCATGCAGTCAAAATGGATGCCAAAACCATTCATGAGCATTTTACCCCTAATAGCTTTGACCGTATTTTAGTGGATGCACCTTGTTCAGGCCTTGGTTTAATGCGTCGAAAACCAGATATTAAGTACCAAAAAACGGCGGAAGATTTTAAACAATTGCCAAAAATTCAATTACAAATACTAAAAAGTGCCGCAAGTGTGTTAAAATCAAAGGGAAGATTAGTCTATAGCACTTGTACAATTGCACCGGAAGAAAATCAAGGGGTAGTGATGCAATTTTTACAGGAGAATCCAGACTTTTCACTGGTAGCGCCTGAAATTTTTGCCCATTTACCTCAAAGTGTGCACAATCAAATGTTGACGATTTATCCACATCAGTATCAAACAGACGGCTTTTTTATTGCAGTCTTAGAGAAAAAATAGGAAAATCGCGTGACAAGTGACGATTTTAAAGAGGTGAGAGCGATGGAAATTCGTTTTTTAAGTGACGTCGGTAAAAAGCGTAATACCAATCAGGATTATGCAGATGTCTATTACAATCAAGCTAATTATCCTTTAGCGATTTTGGCTGATGGGATGGGGGGCCATCAAGCAGGCGATGTCGCTAGCAAAAAAGCCGTAGAAGAGCTCGGGGCTGCCTGGCAAGCAAGCGAAATCACTGATCCAGAAAAATGTGCGCAATGGCTGATTCAACAAATTCAAATTGAAAACCAAGCAATTTTTGAAATGGGTGCTGGAGCTGTCGAATTAGCAGGGATGGGGACGACAATTGTTGCTGTAGCCATTTTTGAAGATCAATTTACGATTGCCCATGTAGGAGATAGTCGTATTTATCTTTTACGTTCAGGCAAACTACAGCAATTAACTGAAGACCATTCCCTAGTCAATGAATTGGTGAAATCAGGAGAAATTACGCAAGAACAAGCGGCCAATCATCCGCGTAAAAATGTCTTATTACGCTCAGTCGGTATGCCCGGTGTGGTCGAAGTGGATGTTGCAAGTTTTTATCTACAGTCTAGAGATTATTTGGTGTTATGTTCAGATGGCTTAACGAATATGGTCAGTGATGCCGAAATCGCGAATACCATACTTTTTGCCGAAAACTTAGAAGAAGCCTTGCAATCATTAGTCCAAAAAGCCAATGATGCGGGCGGTTTAGACAATATTACAGCCGTAGTTATTTCTTTAGGAGGTGAAAGGGATGCCGACTGAAATCGGGAAAAAGTTTAATGGGCGTTATTTGATTTTAGGCAATATCGGTAGCGGGGGTATGGCCAATGTCTTTTTAGCTCGCGATTTGATTTTGGACCGCGAAGTAGCGATTAAAGTGTTGCGCTATGACTTTTTAAATGATCAATCAGCGATCCGTCGTTTCCAAAGAGAGATGCTTGCTTCCACAGAGTTAGTCCATCCAAATATTGTGACGGTCTACGATGCGGGTCAAGAAGGCGAAACACAATTTTTGGTGATGGAATATGTAAAGGGGATGGATTTGAAGCGTTATATCCAGACGCAGTATCCAATTCCTTATGGCCGTATTGTGGATATTATGCAACAGATTTTGTCTGCGGTAGCCTTGGCCCATCAGCATCGGATTATTCACCGCGATTTAAAGCCACAAAATATCTTGATTGATGAATCTGGTACGGTGAAGATTACCGATTTTGGGATTGCGGTGGCGTTATCTGAAACTTCCATTACCCAAACCAATAGTATGTTAGGTTCGGTGCATTACCTTTCTCCTGAACAAGCGAGAGGAAGTATGGCTACGAACCAATCAGATATTTATGCAATTGGGATTATCTTGTATGAAATGTTGACAGGAAAAGTGCCGTTTGACGGTGAATCTGCGGTGACCATTGCGTTAAAACATTTCCAAGAAGAGATTCCTTCTGTACGTTTGTATGATCGTAATGTCCCACAATCTTTAGAAAATGTTGTCTTAAAAGCTACAGCCAAAGATCCAATCGACCGTTATCAAAGTGCAGAAGAAATGAGTGCTGATTTGGCTACAGTATTAGATCCAAATCGTCTGAATGAACCGATTTGGCACCCCGCTAGCCATGTGGAAGAAACCAAAGTCCTACCAAATCTAACGGAACAAGTTCCAAGTGCGGTCCCAGTGGAAGAAGACGTAACTACACCAGAAAAAGATGCTGAGGAAAAACCAATACCATCGAAGAAAAAAGCTAAGGACCAAAAGCCTAAGAGTAAGAAGAAATTATTATTCCTAGGGATTGCGGCTGCTTTAATTATAGGTATTGTTGTGATTGCCTTTAGCGTCTTAGGTGGTGGTAAAAACGAGATTAGCGTGCCAGATGTCAGCAATTTATCCGAATCAGCTGCAAGAAGCAAGTTACAAGAAGCTGGATTAAAAGCAGCTGGGCAAACGGAAGAAATCACCAGTGATAAAATACCAGAAGGCAAAGTAGTCAAGACAAATCCTGAGGCCAAAGCGATTGTACAAAAGGGCCGCGAAGTTGTGCTTTATATCAGCACCGGTGGACGTAAAATTAAGATGAAAAATTACATCGATATGGACTATAAAGAGGCTGTAGACGCACTGGTGAAGCTGGACTTTAAGGAAAGTAAGATTAAGAAAAAAGAAGAATATAGCGATACGGTTGAAAAAGGGAAGATTATCTCACAAACGCCTGAAGCTAACAGTGAAGTGACGCCAGATAAGACTTCGGTTAAATTTGTAGTCAGCAAGGGGGCTAAACCAATCAAGATAAGCGATTATGTCGGTATGACGATAAATGAAGCCTTACTTGATTTGGCGAATAATGGTATCAATGAATCACAAGTCAGACAAACGCAACAAGAAAGTGAGAAAGAAGCAGGTACGATTTTAAGTCAAACGCCTTCTGCTGGTTCTAGTGTGACGCCAGGTAAGACGATGATTAACTTTGTGGTTAGCTCAGGGCCAAATGAAGTCAGCGTTCCTGATTTTTCTGGTATGAGTAAATCAGAAGCCCAAAACGCCGCTAAAGAAGCAGGGTTGACAGCTAACTTTGAAGAAGATTATGATAACCAAGTCCCAGCTGGCCAAGTCATCCGCTCTAATCCTAGTGCAGGTGAAAAAGTGAAGAAAAATAGTAGCGTGACTGTGACACTTTCTAAAGGTAGCAACTTAAGTAATTTCACTGTGGATGTCGTTGCAAACTTCACAGGTGGCGAAAATGATAGCAACGGACAAACCATCACCATCTGGCTAAAAGATGCCAGTACCGGCGATGCAAGAAAACAAGTCCAATCCTTTATCGTGGATTCGTCCAGTAATTATAAACGAGTGAGTGTCGATGTTTCAGTCGCTCACGGTGGTACAGCAACCATCTATGCCCAAAGAGATAACGGCAAAGAAGTTTCGATGGTTGTCTCTAAAGCGACCACCATCCAAGTCCCATAAAAATATATCCTAGCTAGACACCAAACGTTTAGCTAGGATTTTTTTACATCTTAAGCCGTATCGTGTTGTCTCAATCTTCTTGGTATAATGATGAAAAGACGGAAAGGAATGAAAAAATGAAAAAGTTAGTCATGGTCAGTGTGTTAGGTATCGGCTTGGTATTACTAGGTGCCTGTGGAAATAAACAATTTTTTGATACGACTTATACGTTTAACTACGCGATGGTCAAATTACCAGATGGCACGATAAAAAAAGGCAAGGTAGCTACGTGGGACGATTACGAAGGAGAACAGTTACAAATCAAATTTGAGGATGGCACGACTGTACTTGTAAATTCAACTAATGCGGTGCTATCCGTTGATCCAATTAAATAACCAAAAAACCGCCTGTATTTGTTGCGATACAGACGGTTTTATTTGATTTTTTTAATTTATCAGCAAGTTAGCTGTAGCCTCGCTAAAAATAATAAAGCCCTTTTGATACATAATAGTTGCAACATTTGAGGGTTTCGACTATTATGTTTTTATCAAGTGATAAATTTATCAGTTGATAAAAACAAGAATGAGGTGTAAGCATGTTTTTAGCAATTAAGGAAATGAAGCATTCAAAGTTACGCTACACATTAGTCATTGGCGTAGTCTTTTTAATTGCCTATCTCGTTTTTTTCTTGACGGGATTGGCTTATGGATTAGCTCAAGAAAATCGAACAGCAATTGACAAGTGGCAAGCAGATTATATTCTGTTAGCCGATGATGCCAATTCTAAATTAAATATGTCGATGTTGACGATGGCTGATTATGACAAAGTAAAAGCAGATGAGAAAGCAGTGTTGGCACAATTTCCAGGTGTCGTATATCAAAAAGGGAAGAAAGACGACCAAATCAATGTCAGCTTTTTTGGTATTAAAAAAGATGAATTTTTAGCCCCAAACCTAATCAAGGGGAAGATGTTTAGCAAATCAGGCGAGGCGGTACTCGATGAAAGTCTTGCCGAACAAAACGGTCTGAAAATTGGTGATACCCTGAAAGTTTCTGGAAGTGATAAGCAACTAAAAATTGTCGGATTTACAGATAATGCGATGTTCAATGTGTCACCAGTTATTTACATGAGTTTGGCAGATTTCCAAGAGATTCGTTTCCATCAATCTCTACCTAAAGCGGCGATGAAAATTAATGCGATTGTCGTTCGTGGTCAGACCAAACAAGTAGCTGATAATCTTGAGAAAGTGAAAATCAGTGCATTTATCAATGATTTGCCAGGTTATAGTGCGCAAAATATGACCTTTGCCTTTATGATTGGCTTTTTAATTGTTATCGCGGCGATTGTGATTGGCATTTTCATCTATATTTTAACGATGCAAAAACAGGCCATTTTCGGCGTGATGAAAGCCCAAGGTATTTCGAATTTCTTCATTGCTCGTAGCGTATTTGTACAGACGGCGATTTTAGCTTTTGTCGGGATTGTCTTAGGCTTGGTGCTGACCTATTTGAGTTCGCTTGTCTTGCCTGCTGCGGTACCTTTTGCCATTTTCTGGGGCTTATATCTCGCAGTTAGTGTCGGCATGTGGGTGATTGCCATTTTAAGTGCGGTCTTTTCTGTCAGCACAGTGGTCAAAATCGATCCATTAAAGGCGATTAGTTAGGAGGGATTATATGCAAGCAATAGAATTTAGAAATGTCCGTAAAGAATATCAAGACGGTTCACAAATCATTCAAGCACTCAAACCGACGAATTTGGTGATTAACAAGGGCGAATTTGTTGCAATTGTCGGTCCATCTGGTTCAGGAAAAAGCACGTTTTTAACTTTAGCAGGAGGCTTACTAACGCCGAGCGAAGGTGAGATTTTGGTGAATAATCAGCCATTTAGTCAAGTAGCAGAGAAAAAGCGAGCACAATTACGTTTTAAAGAAATTGGCTTCATTCTACAAAGCTCTAACTTGATTCCGTTTTTGACGATTGAAGACCAAATGCGTTTGGTAGATAAAATTACGCATCAACCACGGCCACAATTGGTACAAGAATTATTTGAGCAATTGTCGATTCAACATCTGGCTAAAAAATATCCCGAAAATTTATCGGGAGGAGAACGTCAACGAGTAGCCATTGCCAGAGCGCTGTATAATGATCCGACAATTATCTTAGCCGACGAACCGACAGCGAGTCTAGATTCTACCCGTGCCTTTGAGGTGGTGGAACTATTAGCGAAAGAAACCAAGCTGAAAAATAAAGCAACGATTATGGTTACGCATGATATTCGCATGACTAAGTATTGCGACCGTATTTTTGAAATGAAAGATGGCGTACTAACAGAAAAACAAGCTTAATCTTTGCCTATCCATGTTAATCAATTAGCGAAAAAGACTAGTTACAATGGCTAGTCTTTTTTCTTTGCATTTAATCAAATTAAGTGAATATTTCCCTGAAAAAATGATAAAATAGGAGTAAAGAGATAGAAAGAAGGTTAGAAATGAGGGAGGATTTACGCGAGACAATTTTAGCTTCGTCTGCGGAATTGTTTTTATCACAGGGGTTTAAGGCAACGTCAACTCGCCAAATTGCCCAAAAAGTTGGGATTACTCAGCCTAATTTATATTATCATTTTCCGAATAAAGAAGAATTGTATGTTGCAGTGGTGGAGCATATTTCCCAACAATTAGCTACTGAGTTGAATTTATTAGCTGCCAAAGATTTGCCACTAAAGGAAAAATTAGTGGAGATGGCGAGTTTTTTACAACAGGAGTATCGTTTTGATTTTGCCCAAATGTTAAAGGATGTTCACAATGAGTTGCCTAAAGAATCAATGGTGCGCTTATTAATGGTCTGGCAAGAGAGTTATCAAGCGCCATTTATCAAGGTATTAACGAGTGGAAAAGAGCCTTTACGTCAGGGGTTAAATGAAGAAGTCTTGGTCACGCAGCTCTTTACATTGTTGGCTAGTTATACGATGGTTCATCCCACTGGGCATGCGAAAAAGCAAGTCCCACTTGAGCAGGTCATTGATTTATTTTTATATGGGGCTATCAAGCGTTAGATAGGAGCGAAGGCGAGTTTTTTGCTAATTATGTAAATTTTCTGTATAATTAAGGTCAATATTAGTCAAGGAAGGTGGATGAGATGAGCAATCAGAATACCTCGGATTTAATCGAAGCCTATTTAAAGAAATTTTTAGAAGAACAGGCCGCTATTGAGATTCGCCGTGCGGAAATGGCTCACTTGTTTGATTGCGTACCTTCACAGATTAATTATGTGATTAATACACGTTTCACCATTCAGCAAGGATATAATGTCATCAGCAAACGTGGTGGTGGAGGCTATATCCGCATTGAAAAGGTACAAATCAGCAATCACCAAGCCTTTTTAGCTAGTTTGGATCAATTATTTGAGGATTATTTATCAGAAAATGATGCCAAGGCGATGATTCAAAAATTATACGAGGAAGATTTATTAACGCAGCGTGAAGGCAATCTTTTGTTATCATTATTTTCAAAACAAGGGATTAATCACCCCGATGATCAACGAATTCGCGCACAGTTAATGCATGCGTTATTACAGCGTTTAAGTTACGAAAATTAAGCTAGATAGCTAGAGATATGAAGGGGGCATGAAAAATGGAGGATTTATTTACACCTAAAGCAAAAGAAGTCTTGATGTTAGCGCAAGAAGAAGCCAAATACTTCAAACATCAAACAATTGGTTCAGAGCATCTATTGTTAGCTTTAGTGGTGGAACAAGAAGGTATCGCGGGAAAAACTTTGCGTGAAATGAATATTCAAGAAAATGATATCCGTGAAGAAATCGAACATTACACCGGTTTTGGCATGGTGAAGCATTATCCTGATAACTACTTCTTACCTTATTCGCCACGAGTAAAACAAATTATTGCTTATGCCAATGATGAAGCCAAACGTTCTGGTGCTGAAAAAATCGGGACGGAGCATTTACTTTTAGGTTTATTACGCGATGAAGAAATTTTAGCTTCACGCATTATGCTTAATTTAGGGCTTAGTTTGTCAAGAATGCGTCAATTATTGAAAAAGAAAATGGGTCAAGAACCTACACGCAATCAAATGCAAACACCTAATCGTCGTAAGCAACCAACCCAAGCAAAGCAAGAAACCATGGAAGGTACCCCAACGTTGGATGCCTTGGCGCGCGATTTAACCCGTCAAGCTATCGAACAACGCTTAGATCCAGTGGTTGGCCGGAATAAAGAGGTCCGCCGCTTAGTGCAAATTTTAAGCCGTCGTACCAAAAATAATCCTGTACTTGTTGGGGAACCTGGTGTCGGAAAAACGGCAATTGTGGAAGGTTTGGCGCAACGCATTATTCATGGTCAAGTGCCAGAAGATATGTTGCATAAACGCGTGATGATGCTAGACATGGGTTCTTTGGTCGCTGGTACGAAATTTAGAGGCGAATTTGAAGAACGTTTGAAGAAAATCATTGACGAAATCTACAATGATGGTCATATTATTCTCTTTATTGATGAAATCCATACCTTGATTGGTGCGGGGAGTGCAGAAGGTTCTGTGGATGCATCCAATATTTTAAAACCAGCCCTTGCCCGTGGCGAAATCCAATTAATTGGAGCGACTACACTGAATGAATATCAAAAATATATTGAAAAAGATAGTGCTTTAGAACGTCGCTTAGCCAAAGTCCAAGTAGATGAACCTAGTCAAGAAGAAGCTGTCCAAATCTTACAAGGGTTACGTCCACGCTATGAAGAACACCATGGATTGAGAATTTCCGATGAAGCGATTGAAGCAGCTGTAACGATGTCGGTGCGCTATATTCATTCTCGTCAATTACCTGATAAAGCCATTGATTTGATTGATGAATCGGCAGCTAAGGTCCGCTTAGATGCTAGTAACAAACCTTCAAAGGTCGCTGATTTACAAAATGAATTGGTGCGAGTGAATGCCGAAAAAGAAGAAGCAATTTATAATCAATCATTTGAACAAGCAGCTCAGTTACGTTTAGAAGAGCGGAAAATTGCTGAAAAATTAGCACAAGCCCAACAAAAACAAATCGAAAATCAAGAGTTACAAGTGGTGAGTGCCGAAGATGTGGCTGAAGTGGTGTCACAATGGACCGGTGTACCTGTGCAACAAATCGCTAAGAAAGAAAGTCAACGTTTGATGGATCTAGAAAAAATCTTGCATCAACGAGTAGTCGGTCAAGATAAAGCAGTTGTAGCGGTGTCTAGAGCTATTCGCCGTGCAAGAAGTGGCTTAAAAGATCCAAACCGTCCAATTGGTTCTTTCATGTTCTTAGGGCCAACTGGGGTAGGAAAGACGGAATTAGCCAAAGCCTTAGCCCAAGCGATGTTCGGTAGTGAAGATGCGTTAATTCGGGTAGATATGTCTGAATTCATGGAGAAATACTCGACTTCACGCTTGATTGGTTCCCCTCCTGGTTATGTAGGTTATGAAGAAGGCGGACAATTAACTGAAAAAGTCCGCACCAAACCTTATTCTGTTATCTTGCTAGATGAAGTAGAAAAAGCCCATCCAGATATCTTTAACATCTTATTACAAGTCTTAGATGATGGATACTTAACCGATGCCAAGGGACGCCGAGTTGATTTTAGAAATACGATTTTGATTATGACTTCTAACTTAGGCGCAACGCAATTACGCGAAGAAAAGAGTGTCGGTTTCAATGCGGTGGACCAAAGCAAAGACCAAAGAGCGATGGAAAAACGGATTTTAGAAGAATTGAAGAAAGCCTATCGTCCAGAGTTCTTGAACCGTATCGATGAAACTGTGGTCTTTAATTCATTAGATGCGAGCGAAATTCATGAAATTGTGAAAATCATGAGCCGTCAAATCGTCGCACGTATGGCAGAACAAGGTATTCAATTGAAGATTACGCCAAGTGCCATTGATGTCATCGGAAAAGCCGGCTTTGATCCAGAATATGGCGCTCGTCCTATCCGTCGGGCATTGCAACGTGAAATTGAAGATAAGCTAAGTGAAGCGTTGATTTCTGGCCAAGTTCAAATCGGGGATGCCGTGACTATCGGGGCATCAAAAGGACATATCACTTTGACTGTCAAGGATAGCAAAACCCAACCACTTGAACTCGTCGGTAGTGGTAAATAAGCAAGACTTTCAACAAGACCAGGGTCATTGTGCTCTGGTCTGTTTTTGAAGTTGTTTTAAAAAGAAGGCTTGCTTTGTAATGATTTCGTGTGAAGTATCACAAAAATCGGTGGGTTCGCTCAGATAGGTTTGATACGATAAAAATATCAATTGTGAAATATTTTTTTAATGAGAAAGTTTTTTAATCCTTTAGAATCATCCTGTTTTTAATCGTTGTTATCTTTTAAGAAATAACATAAGTATCAATAAAAAGTCGGCTCCGTTTCATTGCACAAACACTGAATTAATGATACAGTAAATAGTGCCTGTTACATATAAATTTGAATTATGACAAAGAATTGAGGTTTTTTGATGATTAATATTGTCGCAACGGTAGAATCCTTGGCCCAAGCTGAGCAATTATTACCGTATGTAGATACCATCTTTTTTGGTGAAGAACGTTTTGGTCTACGCTTGCCAGCCAGCTTTACCAGAGAAGAACAAAAACAATTAGTAGACTTAGCCCATCAGCACGGCAAAAAAGCGATGATTGCGGTAAACGGGATTATGCATCCGGAAAAGATGAAAGAAATCCCTGAATACTTGGCTTTTCTACGTTCAATCAATGTAGATGTGATTTCCCTTGGCGACCCTGGGATTATCTATGTGATGCGCAAAAATCCTGAGTTAAGTCTACCTTTCATTTATGATGGGGAAACATTGGTTACGAGTGCGCGTCAAATTAACTTCTGGGCGAAAAAAGGCGCATTAGGAGCTGTCCTTGCCCGCGAAGTGCCTTTTGAAGAGATGAAAGTAATGTCTCAAGAGCTACAAGTCCCCGCAGAAGTTTTAGTCTATGGCGCGACTTGCATCCACCAATCCTTACGTCCGCTTTTACAAAATTACTATAACTTTACGCAACAAAAAGAATCGGTGAAAAAAGAGCGTGGACTATTCTTAAGTGAACCGAAAAAAGAAGAAACGCATTATTCGATTTACGAAGATAGCCATGGCACGCATATTTTTGCAGATAAAGATATTCAATTGATGAATGAATTAACGGATTTAGTTGCCTATCATTTTACGACTTGGAAATTAGATGGTATCTATTGCCCTGGAGAAGGCTTTGTGGCGATTGCGAAGGCTTTTGATACGGCCAGAAAAGCCATTGAAGCGAACGATTTTACCGATGAATTAAAAGCACAACTTGTCGCTACGATTGAGGCAAATCATCCTGTCAATCGCGAATTAACGACTGGTTTTTACTATATCGAACCAGATGCTATTAAATAAGGAGAGACTATCATGACTGTTCAATATAAACGACCCGAGATTCTAGCACCAGCTGGGACACTCGAAAAATTAAAAACAGCGATTCATTATGGGGCAGACGCTGTATATATTGGTGGAAATGCCTATGGATTGCGTTCACGTGCGGGTAATTTTACCTATGAAGAAATGAAAGAAGGCGTGGAGTTTGCCAAGGCGCACAATGCCAAAGTCTATGTGGCGGCTAATATGGTCACGCACGAAGCCAACCAAGCAGGGGCTGGTGAATTTTTCCGCGAATTGCGTGATGTGGGGATTTCTGCGGTTATCGTTTCAGACCCGGCTTTAATCGAAATTTGTATTACTGAAGCACCAGGATTGCCTGTTCATTTATCTACACAAGCTTCAGCCACCAACTTTGAAACCTTAGAATTTTGGAAAGAAGAAGGTTTAGAGCGTGTGGTATTAGCGCGTGAAGTTTCGATGGAAGAGGTCGCAACGATTCGCCAAAATACGGATATCGAGATTGAAGCCTTTATTCATGGTGCGATGTGTATCTCTTATTCCGGGCGTTGTACGTTATCCAATCATATGTCCATGCGTGATGCCAATCGTGGTGGTTGCTCACAATCTTGTCGTTGGAAATATGATTTATACGATATGCCTTTTGGAACAGAACGTCGCAGCTTGGTGAAAAATGGGGCAGTTGCGGAAGAGTTTTCGATGAGTGCCGTAGATATGTCGATGATTGAACATTTGCCAGACTTGATTAAAAATGGTGTAGATAGTTTCAAGATTGAAGGCCGTATGAAGTCGATTCACTATGTCTCAACGGTATGTAATGTTTATCGTGCAGCGGTGGATAGCTTTATGGCAGATCCAGAAAATTACGTCTGCAAGCAAGAATGGATTGATGAATTATGGAAAGTGGCGCAACGTGAATTAGCGACTGGTTTTTACTATCATATCCCAACAGAAAATGAACAATTATTTGGTCCGCGTCGTAAAATTCCTGAATATAAATTTATTGGTGAAGTAATTAGCTATGATGAAGAGACCAAAATTGCGACCATTCGCCAAAGAAATCACTTTAGCGTAGGCGATGAAATCGAGATTTATGGTCCGGGCTTCCATCATTTCCATCAAAGTGTCGAATGGATGAAAAATGAAGAGGGCGAAATGATTGATCGTGCACCAAATCCAATGATGCTCTTAACAATGCCGGTTGTTGAACCAGTCAAACCAGGCGATATGTTACGAAAGAAAAAAGAAGAAAAGGTTAGAGAGAAAAAAGTCGCTCAAGCCTAATGAATACAAATCAACTTAGACCAGAGACGGATAGTGTTTCTGGTCTGTTTTTGAATCAAAGGAAGTAGTAAATCGAGTTGAATAGTAATGCCATTTGCGTTACAATTGTACATGAAGGAGGGATAGTCGATGGTCAAAAATGCGACATTAAATTTAAGAGTGGATGCTTCAGTTAAGGAAAAAGCAGAAAGTGTATTGTCAAAATTAGGGGTACCAATGTCTACTGCAATAGATATGTATTTGAATCAAATTGCACTGACAGGAGGAATCCCCTTTAAAGTTGCCTTACCTCAGGCGCCAGAAACTATCGATATGGGGAGATTAAGTAAAGAAGAAATTTCTGACTTATTGCAAGCAGGAATGGACGATGTGCTTGCAGGAAGAGTTTGTGATGCAAAAGATGCCTTTGAAGATTTTGAAAAGAAGTATTTGATATGAAAGAATATCAAGTGATTATTACAGAATCTGCTATAGAGAATCTAGAGGATATTTACGAATATATCGCTTTAAAGTTACAATCTCCTAATGTTGCGAGCAGCCTTTATCAAAAAATAAAAAGAGCAATATTCAGTTTAAACGTTATGCCCTTTCGATATAAGATGACAGATATTGAACCAGGACGTTCACAAGGACTTCATCAGATGAGGGTAGAGAATTATTATGTCTTTTACTTAATCATAGCGAATAAAGTTTACGTGACCAATATCTTGTACTGTCAATCGGATATTTCTGCTCGATTAACACAAAATGAGGAAAAATAAATGTGAAATGTTGTTTGAAAATCATGGGTGTACTTGGCAATCATTTTATGGTTAAAATTATCCAACTTAGACCAGAGACGGATAGTGTTTTTGGTCTATTTTTAGTATAATGAATTTGTTATCTAAAAGGAGGCGTAAAAAATGGAAAATATTAAAAATCCAATTATTCGCTATTTATTGGCTATATTATTGTTTATCGGATTATTTCTTTTGGATCAGATTGCTTTTGTCTTTCCAATTATTGGAAAACAAATATCGGATAATCAATCATTTGTATTAGCAATTGGCGTTTTATTGATGGGGATAGTTGTGAGTGTTGCCTGCTATCTTGCTAGAAAGAATGGTTCGCTAAAGCCACTGCGTCAAACGATTACGAAACAAAACTGGAAATTTATTTTAGGGATGTTTGCCTTAACCTATATTTCGCAACTCGCTTTACAATTAATCTTTCAGTTTCTAGGAATTTCTGGTAATACAGTTAATCAACAGGTAATCGAGCAATCTATGAATAGTCTGCCACGTTGGTATATGGGACTGATGATTTTGATTGTGGCACCAATAGTAGAAGAATTTTTTTGTCGCTCGCTAGTGTTTCAGACGATTCGTAATAAAAAATTGGCATTTATTGTAGCAATGCTTATCTTTACACTGTTACATGTGCAAACGCTCGAATGGAATGTACTGATTTACTTAGTGATGAGTTTGATTTTGACCGCTACCTATGCACGTCACGAAAACTTAAATGAAAGTATAACCGTTCATTTCTTAAATAATTTAATCGGTTTTGTGGCATTGTTAGTGATGTAAGAAATAATGTAGAGAAGAATCCTATCATTGAGGGTTCTTCTTTTTGCTATTTGTAATAAACGTTTTTTTTTGTTACAATTATTTTGAGAAAATAATTAGAGAGTGGAGGGATAAAATTGTTGTGGATGGTAGTATTTGGTGTATTTTACATTTTTATCTCACAAAAATATCAAACGCCATATGTGGATTTGGCTTGCTTTTTACTTGTAAGTGTGGCGAGCTTGTATGGTGGATTTAATATGGTAGCTATAGGTGTTTTGCTATGGTTGAGTGCGGGATTAAGTTGTTATCGTTTCTATATCTGGGCTAAGCGTTTCGATAAACAAAAACAGCCCTCTCTGCCGGTAAGATGGGAATATCTAATCATGTCCACGGTTGCTTTTCAATTGGCCTATTTAGAAAAAGACGTATTCAAGACATTGCCGTTATTTGTGTCAGCTTTAGTGATTGTGGTAGAAATTTTATTAATGATTTTATATTTTTACGCTTGGTTTAAAGATTCTCGTTTCCTACCGCGTGAAAAAATAATTGTTTCAGAGGTAATTACCCTCAGTGGCGTATTTTTCTATTTGATTAGTTATACCTCCGTTTGCGAGACATATATAGGCTTGATATTATGGTTACTACTTGTCATTCATTGGTTTGTGATGAGAGAATCATAGTGCTATAAAAAGCCTTTTATGGTTATCCTAAGTAATAAATAATCGCACAAATGTTTCACCAACAATTGTGCGATTTTTTTCTAATTGAAATATCCAACTTACTTTTTTCCTCGAATCCATTCAAAAAATCAAGTAAGATCATTTGTCAATAACATCATAACCATTTTCCCCCTACTAGTTCTTGATATGACTAGTTTTAGCACCATTTTATTTTTTACTAAAAGGAGTTTGCTCAACAACATTAAATCTGTGGTGAATGATAGTTAAGATAAAGGCTAAAGGAAAATTTCGGCAATAACGGTTCCTTGTTTATAAAACAAATTAAATGGATTATCGTATTTTCTGGCTATAATTTTAACGTTTTTTAAACCTAAACCATGATTGATGGTATCTTTTTTAGAAGTGATAAATTCATTGTTTTTTATTTGGATAGGTTGATTGACAGGATTTGCGATATATAAATAGAGATGTCCTTTCAAAAATTCGTTAACCGTAATTTCAATCCACCGCTGATTTACGGGCATTTTCTCGGCTGATTCTAAGGCATTTTTAAATAAATTGTAGAAAACGACACCTAAATCATAAGAATCGGTTTCTAGTTCAAGTGGTAAATGGCCGGTAATTCTTACCTCGATTCCTTTACTTTTGGCTTTATCCAATAAATTTTCTAGTAAAGAATCTATAATCAAATTACCAGTATATCTTTTTTGATTTTCGAGTAACGAATATTCGTTCATTTTTTTTAGATAATTCTTAAGAGCAGTATAGTCCTGCTTTTCGATAAGTGTGTTTAAGATAATCATATGCGCCTGATAGTCATGTCGAAATTTTCTGAGTTGCTTATCTTGTTTGATTTTATTTTTTAAATATTCCTGCTGCATTTGATAAAATTTATCTTGTAATCTTTGTTTTTCTTCTAATAAGCGCTGATTTGTATTCAAGAATGCTTGGTAAACAACTAAATATAGAAGTAGTAGACAAGCAATAGAAGTGCAACTACCAATAGCTACGAATGTTCTTGAATTGTCAAAATGAATGGCAACATATTGCCAAGCACCAAGAATGGTAAATGTTGCAAAAACTGTTGTGTAGAAAATGCTATATTGCCTGATAGTTAATTCAATTGGATTGGCATTGTATTTCTTACGGTAATATAAAATGCCGAATAGAATGGCAAGCATACAGGCATTTACAAGTAGAAAAGAATAAAAATCACTATAAATCAAATGAATGATTTTTCCGTTTATTAAAACTCCTTCAAACATAAGTATAGTTACTGAAATAGATGAAGTTGCTAGGTAGATAAACGGATAGATTGCTAGGGCACGTTTACGATTGGGTGGTTCAACTAATAGATGAATTAATGAAAAAAGTAATATACACAAGGGCTCTTTATAAGTTGGCGATAAAGCATCAAGAAAAAGGAAATAAATTGCTGTCATGCCACCTGTTACCACTAACCATTTAGTTATATTTTTAGAAAAAGAAAATCCCCCTAGAATTTGATACCCTAATAAACAAGCACTACAATCGAAAAATATTCTTAATAAGTCCCATAAAAAGGGAATCAAATGCTTCTCCATACTAAATCTCTCCTAAATGCAAAATAATCTTTTTTTACTTTGGGATAGAATCTTCGCCCTACAGGAATGGTTTCTTGGTTAGATAAGCTGGCTGTGGTTACGCTAATTTTTTCCAATTGTATTAGTGAAATAATATACGATTTATGACATCTGATGAAAGGCAGTTCTACAAATTTTTGTTCTAAATCTTTCATTCGACTCAGAATCAGAAAATTGTCTTTTTTATTTACTAAGTGTACCTCAATATATCTGTCGTCTACTTTGAAGTACATAAATTCATCCAAGGAATGTCGATGTGTTACATTAAAGACATCAGTAAATTCAAGCACTTTTTCTTTTTCTGTGATTTGCAAGTATTGTTGAATTTTTTTCTCTAAGTCAGAATCATTCGTGGGTTTGTTCAAAAATCCTAATGTTTTTGTACCAAAGGCCTCATAAATATGTTCTTGATGATTTGTGGTAAAGACGATATATCGTACTAATTTTTGATTGCTCAACTTATCTTTTAAAGTGAGTCCGTTCATTCCTGGCATATCAATATCTAAAAATAGCACATCAATAGAGGTGGAATGAGATTTAGTTATGTAATGAATGACTTCTTCTCCATTATTAAATTTTAATATAGTTACATCAATTTTCATTTTTTCGCATAGAAAATGTAATTGTTTTTCCAACGTCTTTTGAAAAAGTAGTTCGTCATCACAGATTGCAAAAATCATTGAATCACCTCGATAATAGCTGTACATCTTTATTATAATGCTGGTAATTAGATTGCACAATGATAATTTAATTTGGTTTTAATGCTTTGGACATGAATTAGACTGTTATTTGGAAAAATCTTAGTCGAATTTATTATGTTGTTTACCGCATACTTGGTGCTGTTCAGGTTATAGATTATTGAAAGCGCAATGTGAAGGAATTATATTATTGAATGTGTAATTGAAATATTTTCATTTGCAACGCTATGCATTTTACGTATCTTATTTTGTGCCCTTTTTTTGAACGCTCATTTTTAGATAAAGGCATTTCAATGAAAATAGTACACTATACTATTGTAGATAGTGTATGGCTTGATAGTATTTTTATTATTTCAAACTAATTTGGTGTATCAGTTAGTTGTTTACTTAATATTATTTAGCTTATTTCAAGTTGTTGTTACTTTTGGAAAGTACAATATTTATTGTTTGATAGATATTTTTTTTATGAATTTAATCAGTTTGTTAATGATTCACATAGTTGGCGTATTATTAGCAGTCTGTTTCCCTATAGTATTAAATTTTATTGTGAATAAATTGCAACTTAGTGAAGTAGAAAATGTTAAGGAGGATTGTTAGATGTTGGTTGTAGAAACGAAAAAAGTCCGCAAATCGTATGATAGGCAACTGGTTTTGGATGATGTTAATTTTGAAATGTATTCGGGAAAATGTTATGGATTGTTAGGACCTAATGGAGCCGGAAAATCTACTTTTGTTAGTATATTGCTAAATTTGATAAAAGCAGATGAAGGACAGATTAGCCTTTTTCAAGAAGATATCAGCCAAATTCAAGCAATTAGCGATAAAATTGGCTATGTGCCACAGGAAATTGCCGTATATCCAGATTTGACAGCCTTTGAAAATGTAAAATTATTTGGAATGTTATACGGTTTAAAGGGCAAACAATTAATTGAACGCGTTAATGATAGCTTACAAAAAGTAGGATTATTGGAAAAAGCTAAAAAATTCCCCAAACATTTTTCTGGTGGTATGCAACGAAGATTGAATATTGCTTGTGCGTTGGTGCATCAACCGCAATTAATTATTTTAGATGAACCAACTGTAGGAATTGATCCTCAATCAAGAAATATGATTTTAGAAACTATTGAGCAATTAAAAAAACAAGGGACATCTATTTTGTACATTTCACATTATATGGAGGAAATAGAAAAAGTTTGTGATTATGTGTATGTTATGGATCAGGGCAAAGTGATTGAAAAGGGTGCGGTTGATCGAATTATCCAAAAATATAGAGAAACCTTAGATGAACCTGTGACCATTTGGCTACAAGATAGCGAAATCATATATCAAATAGAGTGGCTACGAGAAAAGGAGTATTCTATTGTAGATGGTAAAGTGGGAATTTCTGTTAAGGAAAAGCAGTTGAATGAAATGCTTCGTTTGCTTGCTAAAGAGGAAGTAGTGATTTTGGAGATTAGCAGAGAATATGTAAATCTTGAAGTAATCTTCTTGTATTTGACTGGAAAAGCCTTGAGAGATGAGTAGGTGAAGAGATGTTGATAAATATTATTAGGATTGAATGGTTAAAGCTATTTCGTGGACGTAAAGAGCTGTTTATGTTTATGGTGTTTCCAATGATTATGATGACTATTTTAACTTGGGCATTCAGTGGTAGTTTTAACACAATTGAGAATATTCCACAAATGAACATCGAATATCATGTAGCGAATACACAGTCAGCACAAGCGCAACCATTTACTGATTTTTTAAAATCTGTTTCTAAAGAGTTACCTATTCATTACAAAAAAATAAGTAATATAGATAGTAGCAAGAAAAAAGTACAGCAAGGGGAGATAGATGCACTGGTAGTATTGAATAATGAAGAGAAGATAACGCTTTACACGAATCAACTGCATACACAACAGGGGGATTTAGTACAATTTTTAATAGATAGTTACAAAGATAGTTTAACAACGTATCAAGTGATGATGGAGAATAAGCCATCTCAGTCAGTCAATTTAGCCCAGAGTCATAAAGGAAAGTTTATTCAAAAGAACTCTCTTAATTTGAAAAATAGTCCTACATCGGCAGATTACTACTCAGTTGCGATGTTTACGCTAATGGGTTTATATGGATTAACTACTTGTATTTCTTTGTATTTTTATGATAAACAAAATCATATTCTTCAGCGTCAACTAATAACTCCGTTGGGTAAAAAATGTATGATTTTCTATAAATTTGTGAGTTATTTTAGTTTATTGCTCTTACAATCAGTACTACTATATCTATTTGCAATTGGTGTTTTAAAGGCGAATTGGGGCGTGAATCAGTGGTGGATATTGGGTTTAAGCCTAACGTTTTCGATGTTTATTGTTTCGTTGGCTTTATTATTATGTGTTTGGGTTCGAAATCAACGAATGATTTCATCTGTTTTGACAGTTGTGATTCCTATAGCTGCATTTTTAGGAGGCAGTTATATTCCTCTTTCTGTTTTTCAATCATCTTTACTTGATAAGTTATCAATGTTTTCCCCTATTCATTGGATGAACAAGGCGATGTTTCAATTGATTTTTGATGTTCCAAATTCACAAGTATATCAAGTATTGTTCTTGAATGTGACATTATGTACCTTATGCTTAGTTATTTCAACAATTATGATTAAGAAAAGAGGGATAGTATGAGTTTACAAGTAATAGGAGTGCTGTTGAAAAAATTAATTAGATATAAAAGCACGTATATTATGTTGTTTGTTATCCCTGTATTAGCTGTCATGTTAGCTGTGCTATTCAATAGTGTTTCAAGCGTTCAAACTTCAATAATTGTTACGGACCTCGATCATTCTGAAATTTCTAATCAGATAATTCATAAGTTGGAGGAAAATGGTAAATTTAAGCTAATAGAGCAAGCGAGTCAAAAAGAGGGGAGAAAGCAGGTTAAGGAAGGAAGAGCAGAAATACAAATTATCATTCCAAAATCATTTATGGCTTCATTGGTTAAGCGCAGAGAGATACAACCGATTTTGCTAGTTTCACCCAAAGAAAGCGAGATAGAGAATTGGGTTGAGGAACAGTTGCTTGTTTCATTACAAAATATTGATTATTTGGCAGCTATTTCCAATGAAAATATGCAGCATTTGACAAAACTAATTCAATTGAAAAATGAGAAAAAATTGACGGTTCAGCGAAAGGAATTAGTCGATATAAAAAATAAAAAAATAATTTCTAATCAAAGTTTAGGTTTCTTGTTGATAATTATTTTGAGCGGAATGAGTTTTATTTCTACGAATATTATAAGAGATAAAGAGAGTAATATAATTAGCAGAATAAAAATTGCTAGTAATGGAATAGGAGGATATTTAATTAGTTATTTCCTAATAGGTTTATTTGTATGTTTGATACAAGTCGTGATGATGTTGATGCTATTGTCCGTTCTTGGTATTCATTTCTCAATGGAGTTTTCGTGGTTATGTTTGGTATTATTGTGTTACTCTTCGTTTGTTGTTTGTCTAGGAATTTTTATAGGTGTACATGCAGATAGTTTACTTTCAAACGAGCAAATTACGAATATTATCTTACTTCCTACTTCAATGTTAGCTGGTTGTTTATGGCCATCAACGATTATGCCAGTGTTTATGCAAAAAATAGGTCATATTTTTCCACAAAATTGGGTTTTAACAATGATTAATAATTATCAGATAAATCAAAATTTATTTGTAAATAATTGCTTGTACGTTTTATTTATAGTTTCTATTATTGTTTTATACTATTTTTCTTATCGTAGCTTGAATAAAGTAAGCTAGTAGGTAGGATAATTTATTGATTAGAGAGGACTTGAGGATATGAAAAAAGTATGGTTGGTAGTTGTGGTTGTTATGGGCTTTTTCTTTTTTGGCAAATTGACAGCAGTGGCTTTTGCTCAAGAAAAAGATTTTACAACAGTATTTTCTGAAATAAAATTAAATTTAGATGACGAAGATATAGAAATAAAAAAATCAAGCGATGAATATTATCATGTGAATTTATTAAGGTGTCAAAATACTGTTAAAGTTGCTGAAGTAGATCATCAGTTGAAAATTTTTTCTGTAAAAGATACTAGGCATTGGTGGTCGCATCTTTTCTCTTTCAGCTTCAATAGTAAAGTAATTCTTGAAATTCCTGAAAAATGGCTAGACAAAGTTGAGATTCAAACGGAAAACAGCGATATTAGTTTGAAAAATGTATTATCTAAAGTAATTGTTGCTCACTCAGGAAATGGAGATATTCGAGTGGAGAATACACAAATTAAAACAGGTCGCATCGAATTGGAAAATGGTGACTTATATTTGAAAAATAGTGACTTGGGTGAAATCAAATTTGTATTAAAGAACGGGGATATCAGATATAAATAGTATCAATCTAGGCGGTATTTATATTCTATTTGTTGATGTGTGTTTCCAAATATACGTTTGTACTATTTGCGCAAGAACACCAGTCTTTAGATAACTACTCATTATCTTATTCGGAAATGGCGATATCAGGTGCACTGTCCTTTATGATTACCAATCAGATTTCCAAAAATAAAACCGTTGTCTATTTTCTTATTTTTGTGCCGTTGTACTTCACGATTTACTTTTTCTAATTTTGCGAGTATGATTTGCTGCGTTGGAACGATTAGTTTTTTAGCATATTATCAGAAGTATAAAGAAAGAGGATAGTAGCGAGTGTTTAATATTTATGAAAAATGTTTATTGAAAATTCAAGAGGGAAATCTAAAGGATGATAAAAAATAAAAATGCAACGATTATTTATGCGAATCGTTTTATTTCGCTGATTGCTGAATATGGCTATACGATATTGATTAACATTTATTTATCGAGAATTTCTGTGCGTTTTGTGATGTATTTTTGGGCGGTGAAGCTACTAGCCAGCCTAGTCGCAGCTAAAGTCAAAAATTATTTGCCACAAAGCAATAGTCGAATGGTGCTATTTTCTCTGGAAGTGACGAAAGCGGTCTTGTTGATTTTACTTGCTTTCTACTTTGAATCACTGGTACTGTTTTTACTCGTTTTTCTTTTAGAGATATGCAATACGTTGTTTTCTAGCAAGTTGTATGCGACGGTTCCTCATTTAATTGCTAAACAGAATTTGATTCGATTTAATTCAGTATATACCAGTATTGGTTCCATCTCGTATTTCTTAGCGCCAATGATTGTCGGGGTAAATCTCATGCATCATCAGCATTATCTATTTGTCTTATATGCTTTGCTAGTATTAATTGGTTCGATAGGCTTGTTATTTATGCATCTCCAAATGAATGAGGACAAAAAGACTAAACAAGCAGAAAAAGTCAGACATAATTATCAATTTTGGAGTATTATGAGGCATCCGACTGCTTTTTTGATGATGATGGTGATAGGTTTGCTGAGTTCAATAGGGGTACTTTTTGATACGTATGAAGTGAGGTATCTTATCCAAGGAATAGGACTGAGCGAGCAGCAATACTCCTTTTCGCTATCTTTTTTAGCTGGTTGTTTTTTGGTGACGAGTGTGTTGTTGAGTTTTAAAAAAGAGTTTAAATCGCCTAAAAATGTATTCTTAATAGGAATGTTTATTTATATTTTGTATTTGATTCTGTTTTCGTTTGCTAAAAGCTATTTTCAGGTTTTATTTAGTTACATTTTGCTTGCGGTAGGACAAACGATTGCTGGTCTTGTGCAAAATGTTTATGTACAACAAAGTTTACATGATGAAGAGATTCAAAATTACATGGTGTGGGATGAAGTTTTAAGTCGGAGTATTTCGGGGGGCTTTGTTTTGGCAGTGGGAGTATTTTCACCTGATGTCACTGCGCTTTTTGTTGTATTCCAAAGTTTTAGTTTGGTTGCAATGGGAATGTTCCTTATTTTTCTTTTAATGAGTATAAGTTTGAAAAAGAAGACGTAAATTTTTGGCGCATATCCTAGAATATTTTACAGATCCATATTAGTTAAAAACCGAGAAACTTTTCTGTGGAAGTTCTCGGTTTTTACATTTCTAGAGTATAAGTGTAAAAACTTTGTGATTTCATCATTTTTTAGAGTATAGGTGGAAAAACTTTTGGATTTATTCGCACATAGGGATGAAAAATCAATGTTGAGAACCAAAATGAAAAATTTCATGAAAGCTTGACAAATAGGCTAGAATTGTCTAAAATATGTAGATGCAAAAACTATCAAAAAGTATTATCAGTAGGAACGAAATATTGTCCGTTTCGGCTGTAGCATAAGGAAAACAAAAGTAGAACAGGGATTTGAACACTTTCTATTTTTGATTTTTTTTTGCCTTAAAGCCGCAAAAAATACGATTTGTTACCTAAGTTTAATATTTGTAACAAAAAAGTAATATTGGTTGGTAGCTATTTTGAAAGATTTTTGAAGGGGTGAAGAGCTTGGCTGGACACGTAGTAAAATACGGAAAGCACCGCGAACGTAGAAGTTTCGCACGTATCAGTGAAGTATTGGAATTACCGAATTTGATTGAGATTCAAACAGATTCTTATCAATGGTTCTTAGATGAAGGACTAAGAGAAATGTTTGAAGATATTTTACCGATTGAAGATTTCAACGGCAATTTATCTCTAGAATTCGTAGATTATGAGTTGAAGACACCTAAGTATGATGTAGATGAAGCACGTGCACACGATGCAAACTATTCTGCACCATTACATGTAACATTACGTTTGACAAATAGAGAAACTGGCGAAATCAAGTCACAAGAAGTATTCTTTGGCGATTTCCCATTAATGACTGAACAAGGAACCTTTATCATCAACGGGGCAGAACGTGTTATCGTTTCACAATTAGTCCGTTCTCCTGGTGTATACTTCCATGGAAAAGTAGATAAGAATGGTAAAGAAGGTTTCGGTTCTACTGTCATTCCTAACCGTGGCGCATGGTTAGAAATGGAAACAGATAGCAAGGATATTTCTTATGTACGTATTGACCGTACCCGTAAGATTCCATTGACAGTGTTAGTTCGTGCGTTAGGTTTTGGTTCAGATGATACAATCTTTGAAATTTTCGGAGATAGCGAATCATTACGTAACACTATCGAAAAAGACTTACACAAAAATGCAAGTGATTCACGTACAGAAGAAGGCTTGAAAGATATTTACGAGCGTCTACGTCCAGGCGAACCTAAGACTGCCGATAGCTCAAGAAATCTTTTAAATGCGCGTTTCTTTGATCCAAAACGTTATGACCTTGCTGCAGTAGGTCGCTACAAAGTGAATAAGAAATTAGACTTAAAAACACGTCTATTAAACTTAACTTTGGCTGAAACTTTAGTAGATCCTGAAACAGGTGAAATTTTAGTTGAAAAAGGCACAGTCTTAACACACCAAGTGATTGATAGCATTGCCGCACAATTAGAAAATGGCTTAAACAGCGTGACTTACTATCCTTCAGAAGATGGTGTGGTTACTGAGCCAATGACCGTTCAAGTGATTAAAGTCTTTTCACCAAAAGATCCAGAACGTGAAATTAATATCATTGGTAATGGCTACTTATCAAGCGATGTGCGCACGATTCGTCCTGCTGATATTATCGCAAGCATGAGTTACTTCCTAAACTTAATGGAAGGTATCGGTAAAGTAGATGATATCGACCACTTAGGAAATCGTCGTATCCGTTCAGTTGGTGAGTTATTACAAAACCAATTCCGTATCGGTTTAGCGCGTATGGAACGTGTGGTACGTGAACGCATGTCAATTCAAGACACTGAAACATTAACACCACAACAATTAATCAATATCCGTCCAGTAGTTGCAAGTATCAAAGAGTTCTTTGGTTCTTCTCAATTATCACAATTCATGGACCAAACCAACCCGCTAAGTGAGTTAGCCCACAAACGTCGTCTATCTGCGTTAGGGCCTGGTGGTTTGACGCGTGATCGTGCCGGATATGAAGTTCGTGATGTTCACTACTCTCACTATGGTCGTATGTGTCCGATTGAAACGCCTGAAGGTCCAAACATCGGGTTGATCAACAGTTTAGCGACTTATGCGAAAGTGAATAAATATGGCTTTATCGAAACACCATATCGTCGTGTAGACCGTGAAACAGGACGCGTAACTGATCAAATTGATTATCTAACTGCTGACATCGAAGACCATTATGTTGTGGCCCAAGCAAACAGTAAGTTAAACGAAGATGGTACGTTTGCTGAACCTGTTGTCATGGCGCGTGCAACAAGTGAAAATATCGAAGTTGCTGTTGAAAAAGTGGACTACATGGACGTATCTCCTAAACAAGTAGTTGCCGTGGCGACTGCATGTATCCCATTCTTAGAAAACGATGACTCTAACCGTGCCTTGATGGGGGCCAACATGCAACGTCAAGCAGTGCCTTTGATCAATCCTAAAGCACCATGGGTTGGTACTGGTATGGAATACAAATCAGCACATGACTCTGGAGCAGCTTTATTATGTAAACACGATGGTATCGTTGAATACGTGGATGCAAGTGAAATTCGCGTTCGCCGTGAAGATGGTACCTTAGATAAATATAAAGTAACGAAATTCCGTCGTTCAAACTCAGGAACAAGTTACAACCAACGTCCATTAGTTCAATTGCATGATCGTGTAGAAAAAGGCGATATTTTAGCAGACGGTCCATCCATGGAAGGTGGAGAATTAGCTTTAGGTCAAAACGTCTTAGTTGCCTTCATGACATGGGAAGGTTACAACTATGAAGATGCGGTTATCATGAGCCGTCGTTTAGTAAAAGATGATGTGTATACTTCTGTGCATATTGAAGAATACGAATCAGAAGCACGTGATACCAAATTAGGACCTGAAGAAATCACTCGCGAAATTCCAAACGTGGGTGAAGATGCCTTGAAGAACCTTGATGAAATGGGTATTATCCGCATCGGGGCAGAAGTAAAAGACGGGGACTTATTAGTAGGTAAAGTGACACCAAAAGGAGTGACTGAATTATCTGCAGAAGAACGTCTATTACATGCAATCTTCGGTGAAAAAGCACGTGAAGTTCGTGATACTTCTCTTCGCGTTCCTCATGGCGGTGGCGGTATTGTCCACGATGTGAAGATCTTTACACGTGAAGCTGGCGATGAATTATCACCAGGCGTAAATATGTTAGTACGTGTTTATATTGTTCAAAAACGTAAAATCCATGAAGGGGATAAAATGGCCGGTCGTCACGGTAATAAAGGGGTTGTTTCCCGTATTATGCCGGAAGAAGATATGCCATTCTTACCAGACGGAACACCAGTGGATATCATGTTGAATCCATTAGGGGTGCCATCACGTATGAACATCGGACAAGTATTAGAATTACACTTAGGTATGGCTGCGCGTGCCCTTGGTATCCATGTTGCAACACCTGTATTTGATGGTGCGAGCGATGAAGATGTATGGGCAACGGTTCGTGAAGCTGGTTTAGCCAAAGATGCGAAAACCATCCTTTACGACGGACGTACAGGGGAACCATTCGATGGCCGTATTTCTGTCGGTGTCATGTATATGATCAAATTAGCCCACATGGTTGATGACAAACTACATGCCCGTTCAATTGGACCATACTCATTAGTTACCCAACAACCACTTGGAGGTAAAGCTCAATTTGGTGGACAACGTTTCGGGGAAATGGAAGTATGGGCACTGGAAGCTTACGGTGCTGCTTATACCTTACAAGAAATCTTAACTTACAAGTCAGATGATGTTGTCGGACGTGTGAAAACTTACGAAGCCATCGTGAAAGGTGAACCAATTCCAAAACCAGGTGTGCCAGAATCATTCCGCGTATTAGTCAAAGAATTGCAATCTCTTGGTTTAGATATGCGCGTATTAGACATTGACGATCAAGAAATTGAATTACGTGACATGGATGATGACGATGATTTAATTACCGTTGATGCTTTAACAAAATATGCTGAAAAACAAAAAGCCCAACAAGAAGCACAACGTAAAGCTGAAGAAGAAGCTTTAGCCACTAGTCAAGCAGACGAAGAGGACAACGACGAAGCCTAAAATCGTGCTTGTCAAAAGTATAAATGAATGATAAGTAGTGGCAGAAAGGATGTTTTTCTGCCCGCTTATCTTGCTGTATAAAATCGAGTGAAAAAAGGAAATGGAGGGAACCCCTTTTGATCGATGTAAATAATTTCGAAAGTATGCAAATAGGTTTGGCTTCTCCCGAGAAAATCAGAAGCTGGTCTTTTGGTGAAGTAAAAAAACCAGAAACCATTAACTATCGTACCTTAAAGCCTGAACGCGAAGGCTTGTTTGATGAACGTATTTTCGGTCCTACAAAAGACTGGGAATGTGCTTGTGGTAAATATAAGAGAATCCGCTACAAAGGGATTACTTGTGACCGTTGTGGGGTAGAAGTAACTCGTTCTAAAGTGCGCCGCGAACGTATGGGCCACATCGAATTAGCTGCTCCTGTATCACATATTTGGTACTTCAAAGGGATTCCATCACGTATGGGATTAGTCCTAGATATGAGCCCTCGTGCATTAGAAGAAATCATCTATTTTGCTTCTTATGTCGTAATCGATCCAGGTAACACAAGCTTAGAGAAAAAACAATTATTAACAGAACGTGAATACCGTGAAAAACGTGAACAATACGGCCAAGAATTTACGGCTGCGATGGGTGCTGAAGCGGTGAAACAATTATTAGAAGGTGTCGATTTAGAAGCAGAAGTTGCTGAATTAAAAGAAGAATTAAAAACAGCTTCTGGTCAAAAACGTACACGCGCGATCCGTCGTTTGGATATTTTAGAAGCATTCCGTTCTTCTGGAAATAAACCAAGCTGGATGGTGATGGATGTTATTCCAGTTATCCCACCTGATTTACGTCCAATGGTTCAATTAGAAGGTGGCCGTTTTGCGACTTCTGACTTGAATGACTTATACCGTCGTGTGATTAACCGTAATAATCGTTTGAAACGTTTATTAGACTTAAATGCACCAAGTATCATCGTTCAAAACGAAAAACGTATGTTACAAGAAGCGGTGGATGCCTTAATTGACAATGGTCGTCGTGGCCGTCCAGTAACAGGTCCAGGTAACCGTCCATTGAAATCTCTATCACACATGTTGAAAGGGAAACAAGGTCGCTTCCGTCAAAACTTATTAGGTAAACGTGTGGACTACTCAGGACGTTCAGTTATCGTAGTTGGACCATTCTTGAAGATGTATCAATGTGGTTTACCAAAAGAAATGGCGATTGAATTATTCAAACCATTCGTCATGCATGAATTAGTGAAACGCGAATTAGCTTCAAATATTAAAAATGCCAAACGCAAAATCGAACGTCAAGAAGATGATGTTTGGGATGTATTGGAAGATGTAATTAAAGAACACCCAGTACTACTTAACCGCGCACCTACCTTGCACCGTCTAGGTATCCAAGCCTTTGAACCAGTCTTAGTCGAAGGCCGTGCGATTCGTTTGCACCCATTAGTATGTGAAGCCTACAATGCGGACTTTGACGGGGACCAAATGGCGGTTCACGTACCATTGAATGAAGAAGCTCAAGCCGAAGCAAGAATGTTGATGTTAGCGGCTCAAAACATCTTGAACCCTAAAGATGGTAAACCAGTCGTAACTCCTTCTCAAGATATGGTCTTAGGTAACTACTACTTAACCATGGAAGAAGCTGGTCGTGAAGGTGAAGGTATGATCTTCCGCGATATGGACGAAGCGGTAACTGCATGGCGCAATGGCTATGTGCACCTACATTCTCGTATCGCTGTGAATCCAAATACCTTAGGGGACAAACCATTTACTGAAGAACAAAAATCTAAGTTAATGGTGACAACTGTTGGTAAGATTATCTTCAACTCAATCATGCCACAAGAATTCCCTTACTTAAACGAACCAAGCAGCTTTAACTTAACCGTCCAAACACCAGATAAATACTTTGTTGCACCTGGTACGGACATTAAAGCGTTAATTGCGGGTCAAGAATTAGTTAAGCCATTTAAGAAGAAAGATTTAGGAAATATTATCGCTGAAGTCTTCAAACGATTCAAAGTCACTGAAACTTCTCACATGCTAGATAGAATGAAAGACTTAGGTTACAAACATTCTACTTTAGCCGGTATTACTGTAGGGATTGCCGATATCATGGTCTTACACGAAAAACATGATATTATCGAAAATGCCCACAAACAAGTTGACAATATTACGCGTACTTTCCGTCGTGGTTTAATTACGGATGACGAAAGATATGAGCGTGTTATCGGTGTTTGGAATGATGCCAAAGACCAAATTCAAAAGAAACTGATGGAAGGTTTGGATTCTAAAAACCCAATCTTCATGATGTCAGATTCTGGAGCTCGTGGTAACATCTCTAACTTTACACAGCTTGCCGGAATGCGTGGTTTGATGGCCGCTCCAAATGGTCGAATCATGGAATTGCCAATCATCTCTAACTTCCGTGAAGGACTATCTGTCTTGGAAATGTTCATCTCTACTCACGGAGCTCGTAAAGGGATGACCGATACTGCCTTGAAGACTGCCGACTCAGGTTACTTAACTCGTCGTTTGGTTGACGTGGCACAAGATGTCATTATTCGTGAAGATGATTGTGGTACTGACCGCGGTTTAGTTATCCGTGCGATTAAAGAAGGTAACGAAAACATCGAATCTCTTGAAGAACGCATGATTGGTCGTTATACTCGTAAATCTGTTATCAATCCAAATACTGGTGAAGTAATCATTGGTTCAAATGAATTGATTACAGAAGATATTGCCAAACAAATCGTGGATGCAGGTATTGAAGAAGTAACGATTCGTTCAGTATTTACATGTAATACACGTCACGGGGTATGTAAACACTGTTATGGACGCAACTTGGCTACTGGTAGTGAAGTTGAAGTCGGTGAAGCAGTCGGTACAATCGCTGCCCAATCAATCGGTGAACCTGGTACTCAGTTAACCATGCGTACTTTCCATACCGGTGGGGTTGCCGGAGATGATATCACTCAAGGTCTTCCTCGTGTCCAAGAAATTTTTGAAGCACGTAATCCTAAAGGGCAAGCCGTGATCACTGAAGTAACTGGTGAAGTCATTGAGATTAACGAAGAAGCTTCAACTCGTACCAAAGAAGTGACGATTAAAGGTAAAACCGATACTCGTACTTATACTGTACCATTTACTGCGCGTATGAAAGTGGCTCAAGGCGACATCGTACACCGTGGTCAACCATTAACAGAAGGTTCAATTGATCCTAAACAATTACTTCAAGTTCGCGATGTATTATCTGTTGAAACTTACCTATTGCGCGAAGTACAACGTGTATACCGTATGCAAGGGGTAGAAATCGGGGATAAACACATCGAAGTAATGGTTCGTCAAATGTTACGTAAAGTCCGTGTAATGGATCCAGGTGACACAAACATCTTACCAGGTACTTTAATGGATATTGCTGACTTTAAAGACCAAAACTACGAAACAATCGTAAACGGTGGTGTGCCAGCAACTTCTCGTCCAGTATTGCTAGGTATTACGAAAGCATCCTTGGAAACAAACAGCTTCTTATCTGCTGCTTCCTTCCAAGAAACCACTCGTGTGTTAACAGATGCTGCTATCCGTGGTAAGAAAGATCCATTGCTAGGCTTGAAGGAAAATGTTATCATCGGTAAGATTATTCCGGCAGGTACTGGTATGGCTCGTTACCGCAATATGGAACCAAAAGAAGCAACTTTAACGAGCGAAAACGTGTATAGCATTTCTGATGTAGAAGCACAATTAGCCGCTGAAGATGCTTTAAACAATAACGATTTACTATAATCAATCATAGAACAAAAGGCTCAGGAGCAATTCCTGGGCTTTTTGTGTTGCCTGAAAAAGTCGTCTACTTAGAAGATTCAGTCGTAAGCCTCAGGAATTATAGTAAGTAAACGGTTAAAATGAAACTAGCAAAAGAATTCAGGATGTGAGTCGGGGAATCTAAAGGATGTGGTTTGCATGGACTCAAATTTTAAAAATAATTTTATTGCTGGGTTGGTTGAAGTGGTGTTGTATGTCATTGTAGAAGGAATCGTCTGGTTGCTGGAAAGTCTAAGTTAAAACAAAAAGTCTATCCACCTCATGTTTAAATGTGGGATAGACTTTTTTGATTTGAGAAATGAATGGTTACTCGGTAATAAATTTATAAAAGGTAATATCCGCTTTTCCGGCTTGTTTGGTATGCTCATAGGTTTTGGTGTCAAGTCCGCCAATTTCAAAGCCACAAGCAAGATAAAAGCGGCAGGCATCTAGATTATTATCTTGTGCGATGACGGATAACCCTTTATACCCTTCATCTATCGCATATTGATAGGCTGCCTGGATAAGCTGCTTGCCGATTCCTTTGCCACGTAAGGCTCGCTTTACTTTTAAATCAGCTATATAGCAACAAGGACCAAATCTTGGTGTTAGGATAGCCAAGCCGACACAGGTTTGCTCTTCGTATGCGCCGAGAAAAATAGTATCCTTTTTCATTTCCTCGTACTGATAGTTTTCATCGGGAAAGGTCATTTCAGTGATTTGATCAGGAGGAAAGTCTATTTCTTCGTGATGCCATCCTGTTTCATCATAGCGAATCTTCATCTTACCGCGCAGTAAAAACGGCTCATTTGCTAGGTTAATATCCTGCGCATGGCTTTCATCAATCAATCGAATGTCCATTTGTATTCTTCTTTCACTTCATTTTCTTTCATTCTAGCATATGGATGATAAAATACAGCAAATTTTAGCAAAAAATCTTTTTTTTGCTTGCCTTAAAGTTAGGTTTAAGGTGTATGATAGTTTTTGTGCAATATTACATAAAAGGATTGATGAAACATGATTCTTGAAAAAATTACTGATGCCAAAGATTTAAAACAATTAAATCGGGCGCAACTACATATTTTAGTCGATGAAGCGCGCACTGCTTTATTGAACAAAATTAGTCAACACGGCGGTCACAATGGGCCAAATTTAGGCGTGGTCGAAATGACTGTGGCTTTACATCGTGTGTTCAATTCGCCGGTGGATAAGTTGGTTTTTGATATTTCACACCAAACGTATATCCACAAGATGTTAACGGGTCGTGCCCAAGCCTTTTTAGACCCTGCGCATTTTGATGATGTGTCTGGCTATACCAACCCGAAAGAAAGCGAACATGACTTATTCACAGTGGGACATACTTCGACTTCGCTGGCTTTAGCGAATGGGATTGCGGTGGCCCGTGATTTAAAACAAGAAAATTACAATGTTGTGGCGCTAATTGGCGATGGTTCATTGTCTGGTGGATTGGCCTTTGAAGGATTGAATAATATCGCCGAACAAAACAGCAATATAATCGTGATTGTAAACGATAATGACCAATCGATTGCGGATAACTTCGGTGGGTTATATCGTAATTTAAAAGCATTGCGCGAATCAAATGGTCAAGTGAAAGATAATTTCTTTCAATCACTAGGCTTTGAATATCATTATTTAGACGAAGGCAATGATTTAGATGCTTTAATCGACTTGTTTGAATCGGTCAAAGATGTGGATCACCCTGTGTTATTACATGTGCATACGGTGAAAGGAAAAGGCTTCAAATTCGCTGAAGAAAATCGTGAAAAATTCCATGCAGGTGGCCCATTTAGTCTTGAAACCGGTGAATATGTCAAACGTGGCACTGAGGCGAAAACTTACAGCAATCTCACCACAGAATTCTTGTGGGATAAAATGCAAAAGGATAAAACAGTGGTCGCTGTGAATGCAGGCACTCCGATGATGCTATTTAATCCTGAACAACGCAAACAATTAGGCAAACAATTTATTGATGTCGGTATTGCCGAACAACAAGCAGCAACCATGACAGCGGGCTTGGCTAAAAATGGGGCTAAACCAGTCTGGGCTGTATATTCAACCTTTATGCAAAGAAGCTATGACCAAATATCCCATGACTTAGCCTTAAATGACTTACCAGGTACAATTTTGGTGTACAGTGCTTCAGTAAATGGTATGAATGATGAAAGCCACCTAGGGATTTTTGATATTCCATTTTTAAGTCATATTCCAAACCTAGTCTATCTTGCACCAACGAATCAAGAAGAATATTTGGCAATGCTAGACTGGTCCTTGGAACAAACCCATCATCCAGTAGCCATTCGTGTGCCAGTGGGGCCATTACGCAGCACAGGAAAAGCAGATACGACGGATTACAATCAACTTTATCAAAATGAAGTCGTCCAAGCAGGAAGCAAGGTCGCTGTAATGGGTGTGGGTAATTTCTTTAGTTTAGCCGAAGAAGTCATCGCCGCACTAGCTAAGGAAAATATCCAAGCAACCTTAATTAATCCTAAATTTATCTCTGGTGTGGATGAAAAATTATTAACGGAATTAACCAATAATCATCAACTAGTAGTGACGTTAGAAGATGGCATTACGGATGGCGGCTATGGTCAAACAATCGCAAGTTTCTTAGGCAATACCGATGTGAAGGTGCAAAATTATGGTTTAGATAAAGCTTTCCATGACCGTTATGTAGCCAGTGAATTATTAGCTGAAAATGGTATTACTGTAGAAAATATTGTGAAGAATATTTTAGCCGTGGTCAAATAATCGATGACAAAGGAAGGGTGGATTGACTGCCCTTCTTTTTGTGTGGTATAAAGGAATTTCCTTGCAAAACGTTGGTATTTTCTTTATCATAAGTTTAGCAACAAAAGTTAGGTAATTTAATGGAAAGATTTGAAAATGAAAAAAGTATTGAGTATTATCGTCCCTAGTTATAATTCCCAGGATTATTTAAAGCATTGTGTGGAATCTTTGCTTATTGGGGGCAGTCGGGTTGAAATTTTAATCGTCAATGATGGGTCAAAAGATAACACCGGCAAGATTGCGGAGGACTATCAAGCGCAATACCCAGAGATTGTACGGGCGATTCATCAGGAAAACGGTGGGCATGGTGAGGCAGTCAATACGGGCATCAAGCATGCGAAAGGTGAATATGTGAAAGTCGTGGATAGCGATGACTGGGTAGATCCGGATGCCTATGAAAAGATTTTAGACTGTTTAGCTAGTTTTACTGAGCCGATAGATTTATTGATTAGTAATTACGTCTATGAGAAACAAGGGGCCAAACGCAAGAAAGTCATCGAATATACGTCCTTTTTACCAACGAATCAAGTATTTAGCTGGGAGGCGACCAAGCATTTTCCAGTAGGTAAGTATTTATTGATGCATTCGGTGATTTATCGTAGGCAATTATTGTTATCGCAGCATTTAGTCTTACCTAAGCATACTTTTTATGTGGATAATTTGTATGTTTTTGAGCCACTACCCGCTGTGAAGAAAATGTATTATTTAGATGTTGATTTTTATCGCTATTATATTGGGCGCGAGGATCAGTCTGTCAATGAGCAAGTGATGATCAAGCGTATTGACCAACAACTGTATATTAATCGCCGGATGATTGCCTTTTTTGCGCAACATCCAACGACTGATAAGAATTTGCAAGCCTATATGTTTAAGTATGCTGAGATTATTACGATGATTTCGTCGGTATTATTGATTAAAGAAGGCAGTCAAGAAAGTTTGGCTAAGAAACGCGAATTATGGCAATATATCCGCAAGCAAGATGTGAAGCTTTATCGCAAATTGCGTCGTGGCTTCTTTGGTTTTGGCGTGCATTTACCAGGTAAGTCTGGCCGCATGATTGTGATAGGTTTTTATCGTTTGGTGCATAAATTATACGGTTTTAATTAACAAAGGGGCATCTGTCTAAGCTAGGCAGGTGTTTTTTTGCCATAGTATCGTCTTTGAGATTTTGTTAAAATAAATATATAAAATCTTGTAATGTTTTTGACTTTCAAACGTCTCTTAAGTGAAAGGAGGGCGATGACGATGGATCGAAAAATAGTTGAAGAAAGTTATCTTGCGTTTTCGCCTTCTTTGTATTTGTATGCGCTTTCACTGACGAAAGATGAAAGAAAAGCAGAACAGTTAGTTAGCGAGGCCTATTATAAGCTCCTTTGTCAAACGCATGCCCCTGATCAGTTGAAGTTTTGGTTATTACGCGTAGTTAAGACAAGTTTTATCGATCAATATCGGAAAAAGCAATACCAACAGTTAGTGGATTTGGCGAGCCAACAGCTTACTTTTACGGAAAGCTTCGAAAGTCAAATCTTGCAAAAAGAACGAAATCGGCAATTGTATTTCGCTATCTTATCATTGCCGATGCCATATCAAGAGTTGATATTGTTGTTTTATTTTGCGGATTGTTCTACGGCTGAGTTAGCCCAGTATTTTCAGTTGACCGTCAATCAGGTGCGTGTTTACTTACATCGTGCACGCAAAAAATTAAAAGAGGTGTTACAAGATGAGTACTAAATTATTAGAATTATTAGCAAAATACCGTCAAAACCAAGCCACACCAGAAGAAATTGCATATATCAAAGAACGCCTAGCTGAATTTCAGGAGTTACAAGATTTAGCCTTAGAAGAGGAACAAGCGGAATGGGAAAAACCAGATTTAAGTGTGGAAGATCAACAATTTAAGCAAAAAATCAATCGACAAATCAAGAAAAATTGGTTTAAAACACTTTTTGCGACGATTGGTATTTTATTAGTATTAACAGGAATCGGCTATTTCGCTTTACCAAAAATTGTCGATCAGTTTTACTATAATCCGATCGGTAAAGATGGCGATAAAGTTGCGCCATTCTCTTTATCTTTCATGGTTGCCTATGAGTTGCAGAACCCTTTTATTAGTATCAATGACATTAAAATTAATGCACTTGGCTATGGCAATTATGATGTTGAAACCACACTAATGAAGCACGGTGAAACATACTTTGATTATCCACTTCCTACTAAAATGGAAATCAGAAAAGGTAAAGTAGTTAATGATAACTATGCTATAAGGACATCTTCTGCGTTATTAAGATTTCCAACTAAGACGAGTGAAACGTTTGAGTATCTCAGAGAAAAAATGCTTAAACAATTGGCTACTTTGCCGCCTTATAGCCAAATTTATGCCTCACTTACTTTTAAACCAAGTGTGACTTTAGAACAAGTGCAAAAAATTGAGGAAGAAGAGTATACACATATTTATTGGTATGGCGTTCAACCCCCAAATGATGAGACTTCGCTATTAGGTTTTTATGATTATGGATTCGTACCCTATACGCTAACTGCCGAAGATAAGGATAAAAAATATTTAGAAAAACTGAATCAAAAATATCCTTATCTGTTTATGGGAATACAAACAAGTAATCAATATCCGGAAAATTTCCAGTATGATCGCTTTCAATCCTTGTTGCAATTCATGTTAGATAATCAAGCGCATTTTCAAAAACTCTTCCATTATGAATATTTGAATAAAGAAATCAAAGCTTATCAAAAAGAACTGCAAAATAAAGATAATTTTAAGATTAGCAGTGTGTATACGGTGACTACAGTAGCTTCTTTACAAAATATTCTCAAAAAATATCCAGACTGTTTCGCCAAGATTGAAAAGATTGAATTATACAATCAAAATATGTAAACCAAAAGCTAGACTCGTATTTGTTTGTGGGTCTAGCTTTTTTCTTCTGTTAAGGAGTCAGTATCACTCGTTCTTTGGTGTTCGATGATTCTTGAAGCGCTTATTTTCATTTTGAGATGGGTATCAAAGTCCTTGGCAAAAACACCTGAATAAAGTAGTTCGAGTAAGAAGATGATGGCGGTATCTGTCGCAAAAGTACTTATTTTTGAATAGAGTTTTTCTTTAACAGGTAAGGATAATTGGTACTTGGCATAGCGGCGGAGATGATTTTCCCCTAAGCTAGTAATCGATATTATTGGAATCTTTTTTCTAGATAATAATTTAGCTACTTGAATAAGTTCGTTTGTATTACCGGAATAACTAATGATGAGTGCACAGCTGTTTGAGCTTGCAAGATAAGCTGAAAAATAGATTTCATTTTGCAGATGATGAATCCGTACCTCTTTGCCAATTCTACTCATCTGAAGGGCAAATTCCTCCGCAAGTAATAGGTTGTTACTGACGGCAAACAAATGAATCGTTTGTGTTTGATGTAAAAGGTTGACGACTTTTTCTAATGCAGGATAGTCATTGATTTGAAGTGTTTCGTCGAGTGTTTCCTTTTTGAGCGTGAGTAAGTTATGTGCTATTTGTGACAAGTTATCAGCAGCGGTAAAGGGTAAATTTGCGTTGATATTTGATTGTTGCTGTGAAAGATAGTCGAATTCTTGTAATAAGGCCGCTTTGCACTCGTTCCACCCAGAATAGCCTAATTTTTGGGCGATACGAATAAATGCTGACTTGGACACATAACATTCATTAGCTAATTGTGCTAGTTTTTTTGTAGCGATATTTTGCTTTTCTGATAGTAAGTATTGGATAATTATTTGCTCAGTATCAGTAAAGGAGAGCGTGTTCATTTTTTCGGTTAGTAGCATATTCCCTACTCCTTGAAATTTTGTTTTATTCATTATTGGTTAAAATGACCGTTTTTATAAAATGCCGGTCCAATAAGGCAAGATTTGCACAATTTTATTTTATCAGGTGTTACGATTTTTTCAAAGGGGGACTGGAAAATGACGGAATTAGAAAAATTATTAGCGGGCTTACCCTATGATTTTACAGATAAAGAGGTCAATCAAAGAAAAATTGCAGCGGTAAAAAAATGCGAAGCGCTTAATCAAGTGAGTGTTTTAGATAGAGAAAAACGCTGTACACTAATGAAAGAGCTATTAGGTTCGTGTGGGGAGGGTGTGAGTATTTTGCCGACATTTCAATGTGATTATGGTAAAAATATTCATATTGGCAATGATTTTGTGATGAATTTTAATGGCGTGATTTTAGATATCGCTCCGGTTTATATTGGCAACCATGTTATGATTGGACCTAATACGATGATTTGTACTGTCAATCATCCACTCGATTTTCAAGGAAGACGAGATCATTTAGGTATTGCAAAAGAAGTTCGAATTGGCGATGATGTTTGGATTGGCGGAAATTGTACGATTTTACCAGGTGTGACCATAGGCAATCGGGTTGTCGTCGCCGCAGGAGCAGTGGTAACCAAAGATATTCCTGATGATTCATTGGTTGCTGGAGTGCCTGCAAAAGTGATTCGAAAATTAAATGAGTAAATTGAAACGCTATTTACAAAAATAATTGTGAATGGGCAAATATTTTGTAAATGTTAGTGCAAAATTTTGGGTAATGCTTGTGATTACATAGATAAAGAAGATAATAAAGGCAAGAAACAGATTTTCAAAAGACTAAATGAGGTGAAAGTATGGGATTTCCAAAAGATTTTCTATGGGGTGGAGCTTTAGCGGCACATCAATTTGAAGGAGGCGTTATTGGCACGACAAAAGGTTTGAGTGTTGCTGATGTGATGACAGCCGGTGCACATGGGGTTCCTCGAGAAATTACAGATGGTGTGATTGAAGGAAAATATTATCCCAATCATGTAGGAATCGATTTTTATCATCGTTATAAAGAAGATATTGCTATGTTTGCGGATTTAGGTTTTAAGTGTTTCCGTACATCCATTGCCTGGAGCCGTATTTTTCCAAATGGGGATGAAGAAAAACCAGATGAAGCAGGTCTACAATTTTACGATGATGTTTTTGATGAGTTATTAAAATACGGAATTGAACCAGTCATTACGCTTTCTCACTTTGAAATGCCTTATCATATCGCAAAAACTTATGGTGGCTTTATGAATAGAAAGACGATTGATTTCTTTACTAAATTTGCGGAAACAGTCTTCACTCGCTATAAAGATAAAGTCAAATATTGGATGACATTTAATGAAATTAATAACCAAATGAATTATCAAAATGAAATCTTTGGCTGGACGAATTCCGGTGCACTCTTTAACAATTACGATAATCCAAAAGAAGCGATGTATATTTGTGCGCATCATACTTTAGTGGCTTCTGCGCGTGCGGTTCAAATTGGTAAACGCATCAATCCTGAGTTTCAAATTGGAAATATGATTTCGATGGTGCCTTATTATCCGTTAACTGCCCGTCCTAGTGACCAATTGTTAGCCCAACAAATGATGCATCAACGTTATTTCTTTAGTGATATTCAAGTACGCGGTCATTATCCACGTTATGCTTTAAAAATGTTTGAACGCAAAGGCTTCCAAATCCCAATTACGGATGAAGATATTGCTGATTTAGCAAAAGGAACAGTGGATTACATCGGCTTTTCATACTATATGTCAAATACGGTTGATAGCACCAAACAGGGCGATGCAAGTCAAGTGTTTAACGGCGGAAGTAGCTATTCAGTGAAAAATCCATATATCAAAGAGTCTGACTGGGGTTGGGCGATTGATCCAGAAGGTTTGCGCTATGCTTTGAATGCTTTTTATGAACGTTATGAAAAACCATTATTCATTGTGGAAAATGGCTTTGGCGCCATTGATGTGAAAAATGAAGATAATACGATTCATGATGATTATCGTATTGCGTATTTAGCGAGTCATATTAAAGAAATGGAAAAAGCCATTGAAATTGACGGTGTAGAATTGATGGGCTATACTCCATGGGGCTGCATTGATTGTGTATCCTTTACGACCGGTGAAATGAAAAAGCGTTATGGATTTATTTATGTCGACCGTGATAATGAAGGCAATGGGACACTTGAACGCTTCAAGAAAGACTCTTATCCATGGTATCAACGCGTGATTGCGACCAATGGAGCAGAAGTATAAAAAGTTTGTGATAAAAGATACGGAGTTACTCGATTTTGAGGGCTGCGTATCTTTGTATTGCCTTTAAAACTTCTATTTGATAACCTTTTTAGCGAGTATGTAAACTTAATAAGATAGAACTGCTTGTGAAAAAACACGCAATAAGCTATAATAAAAATATAAGAAACAATCTCAAGCAGAGGTTTGTTGAACTTTTGAGCGCAAGACGGCCTTCATGCGAGACGGTTATTTCTTTACTACTTTTTAAAAATGCCGATGGGAATTTCTTCTCATCGGCATTTGTATGTTTATCGTAAACTTCTAGCCATGACTTTGTGTAAAGCCGTAGCAATGGTGGTATAAACGGCAATTTCGCCAATAACTGGTAAAGCAAACGGTAAGGTCCCCGCAATTAAGGCTGCTTTAACGCTCATGCCAGCAATAAATGGTAAGCATAACCATAAAGAACCAAGCACTAAATAAATCATCGCGGCACAGACATTGGCTACAAAGATATTGATCCAAGTTTTTTGACGATTACGCAAGAAAAGAGCGGCTAGTACAGCGTAAACGAAAAAGGATGGAAGGTAGCCACCACTTGGCGTTAAGAAGGCAGCGATCCCACCATGAGCCCCAGCGAATACTGGTAAACCTAGTGCTCCTAAGGCTAAGTAAGCTAAAATGGTTGCCCCAGCCCAAGGTAAGGGTAATAAGGTGCCAATCATACCCACGCCTAAGGGTTGCAAGGTTAAAGGAATCATCGGTAATGGCAATACGATTTGGGCGCAGATAATTAATAACGCTAATAAAATAGCAGAAAAAGCTAGATAAAAAGTGCGATTTGGACTTTTCATTTGATTCACTCCTAAATTTATGATTTTGTTGTTTAATCGTTTTTGAGTATAGCACAGAGCATAAATGAACTACAACAGTTACGCTTGTGATATAAGTTATTTATGTTTGGCTAATATAGGAGTTATTTATTATATTCTCAATAAATGATTACGCTTAATATTTGTAAGACGTAAGATATCGTGGTTATTTATATTTGACAGTTTAAGTACAGATTTAATAGCTGTTTGAATAAAGTTTTCACAAATTTAATGTTTGGGCTACGTTTGCTTGCCTGTTTCTTTTTGGTATAATTAGGAAAAAAGACAGAGAAGTGGTGTTACGATGAAGAAAAATAAACGATTTATCGGACTTGTGAGTATATTAATAGCCTTAATCATTCTTGTGCCGGTGATTGGTCTATTTGTGATGACCTCTCCTGAAAAAAAGGTAGAGCAAACAACGCCGACATCCACGCATGTTAGCAAAGTTAAGCGAACAAAAAAGCCAAAGACGACGAAAACGAGTGAGACTACTCCAGATACCGTAAAAGAAGCACAACCTCAGTCAACGGTAGATACGCCTACTAATAATCAAACGACTACGACTTCGAGCACAACGACTGCGGGTCAAGGACAAAATAGTTCAGACCAAAATAGCCAAGTCACGCCAAATATGCCAAGTGCTGCACCAAAATTTACTGCCCAAGAAGCAATTGCCGTGGCGCAAAGTTACTATGATCGGACGGGACTTTCACCTAGCAACATGGTTTTTGATATCCCTGATAAGAGTCAAGTTCTAGTCGGCAGCGATGGTAAGACGTATTGGCATGTGATTGGGTCAGTAGATGGCAGTCCTTACATGGCTTATGATATCGCCGTTGATAATGGCACGATTCATGAAGGGGTTCTTTATGCACAAGGTCAAGGAAATTTTGTACCCGCAGAATAATGGTGACTGCAAGTTTTAGTTATTGGTTAGCTTTTGATAAAGGGTGGCGGCATTGAAGGGAAAAGTTTTCATCATCCATTCAATGATTGGCCCATAGGAAAATGTGGCGATGACAGTACCGATGCCTAAAGGTCCACCTAGTAAAAGCGCCAGGATAAATAAAGCACCATAAACGAGTGTGAGCGACCATCCATAGCTTAAATGAAACCATTCGCTAACAGATAAAGTTAAAATATCGGAAGTTTGGTAACCGTAATTAAGTGGAATGTAAAAAGCCAATGACCAACAAATCAAAAGTGTCCCACTGATAAGATAAAAGATTTGCCAGAATAATCCTTGTGGTGTCCCTAAAAAATGGTTTATCCACTTTTCTGAAAAATCAATGGCTGGTCCAATACCAAAAGAAAAAAGAAATGAACCGACATGAATCAGTTTTCGATTGAGAAAGAAAAAGAGTAGGAAGATGAATCCCTCAAAATATAAAGCTGCCTGACCTAGACTTAAAGTAGTGATTTGAGCTAAGGCGATTTCGAGCATAGTGACCGGATCTGATCCTAAATTCGCGCGGACAAAAAGAGCGACACCTAATCCACAAACAAAGACAGCCGGTAGAATGAGAGAACTTTTTATGACAGCTTTCATGGTCTAACTTCCTTTCCGTTTTTTATCATTATAACAAAATTTATTGCATTTGGAAGCGATGCGCGTAGACTAAAAAGTGAGGTGATTTGATGGAAATAGAAGAATTAGTTGCAAAAGTCAATCAGTTTCGTGATGCGCGTGATTGGCGGCAATATCACAATGAAAAAGACTTGGCGATTTCGATTTCATTGGAGGCAAATGAATTACTCGAGCTATTCCAATGGCAAGATAGTACGAAGGTTGTTCAAACCAAGCAAGAACGCTTAAAAGAAGAACTAGCAGATGTCTTAATCTATTCTCTGATGATGGCAGATAATTTGCAGTTTGATGTAGGGCAAATCATTGAAGAAAAATTAGCTAAAAATGCCCAGAAGTATCCCGTTGAAAAGGCACGTGGCTCAAATAAAAAATATACTGAATTGTAAAAAAGTCCTGAACCGTTGTGTATACTGCGATTCAGGACTTTTGACTATAATGGATAGACTTCAAACGGACGTGGCGTAAAGGCAGCGAATAATTCTTGATATACCAATTGGACTTGTTGATGAATAAAGGCATCCTCTAATACTTCTTTAGCATAGTACATAATTTGGTATTCTACGTCAAAAGCTTGGGCCACCACTTGGGAAAGCTGTACTTGGTTACGTAGATAGAAATCACGTCGACGTTTACGCAGAGTTGCTTCTTCTTGGTTTCTAGCGGTATTGAGTGATTCGATTTCAATTAAAATACAACGATGCTTTTCTAAAGTTGGCAATAGTTCATTGAGTAATTGACTGCCAATCCCTTGGTTACGCGCAGCTTTAACGACAGCATAGTAATCTAGCAAGTAAGCGTCGATATTTTCAGCCTTAAAGTCCGCAAAATAGGCATAAGCAAGCATTTTGTCTCCTTGGAATAGCCCGTAGCATTCATAGCGATGATGGTCATAAAAATCTAAAATAATCGCTAAAGGCTTGACTTCATCTTCTGGAAAATCAGTGACTAAGTGTTGGTTATACGTATCAATAATCTCTTCTCTTGTTAATTTGCGAATCATAAATGATGCTCCTTCATTCTTATTTTCCGTCAAAACAACAATAATTATAAAAACAATTCATTTTCTATCCCGTTTAGTAATTGCTTTAATAATGGCTTATTCAAACGATACTTCTTATGACTATTCTCTACTAAAATGAGCTGATTTTCAAGTAGGTTCTTGATTTGATAACTGACTGCAGCAGGTGAGATGTCGAATTTTCGCGCAATGACTTTGTTTGAAGAGATACCGCTGTTAATCATTTTTAGAATACCAAAACGTGTAGGATCAGCTAAGATTTTTAAAATATTTTCTCTAAAGGTTTGGCTATAGGCAGCAGTTCCTCGAATAAATTCAAAATATTCTCTTGCAAATACTCCACATCCTAAATAACTGGTTTTTGAATCGTTAAAGTAAAATACGCTGTAACAATTAAGCAAAAAGATTAAATTTTGTTCAGCGTGATGAAAATCTTCGCTAGCGACATAATCTTTAAAGACTACTTCATAAAGTTGGTCTGACTTAGCTTGCAAAAGTTGCGTTTCTTCATTTATTTTTTCGCTATATTGACTTTCAAGCAATTGAGCAGTTTCTTGATACATTTGCTGAATTGTTGGGATACACTGTAAGATTTTATCTTTCTTATTTGCAAAGTCAGTAAAGAGTTCTGTTAGTTGCCATTTGTTTTCTGAAGATAGCGGAACGTCAATGAGTGCTTCAATTGTAAATTTCTGCTCTGACTCGATGAGGTGTGAGGATACAAGTTGAAAGCAATCCTCTTTTGACCAATGATTGAGTGCGACAATCAGATCATCAAAAGTCTGAACATCATTAAGTAAAGTAAAATATAAAAGTAGATTGTATTCAGCGTTTACAAACGGGAGCAGTTTCTGTTGATGTTCGCTAATCCTATTTTGATATTGTAGGATGGCTGCTAAGAAATCTTCAGGAAGCATTTTTTGAATAAGCTTGTATTCTTTTTTTGTTTCAATTTTTTCGTTTGCTAAAGTTAGCGATAAGCAAAAATCAATTAATTTCGCATTGGTCATTTGAATCATCCTTTATATGAATTAAAGTCGTCTTAGCTTTGACTTCTTCGCTCATTTGGTGGGTAATCATAAGGACTGTTTTGGCTGATTGAAAGGCTAGTTTTTCTATTATTTGAGCAGATTGTGCATCAAGGTTGGCACATGCTTCATCCAATATCAGAATATCTTTCTTTCTAGCAATTGCCCTAGCGAAAGCAATACGTTGTCGTTGTCCACCAGATAGATTTTTCCCGTTATCTTGAATCATCATTTCAGGTGCTAAATTTCCTAGGCCAATTTTTGTAAGTAGGCTTTGTACTTCTGTATTAGACAGGGTGCCAAGTAAATCGATATTATTTTTGATGGTGTCATTAAATAAGAAAGTTTCTTGGTTCATATAACTGACTATCGAAAAAAGATTTTGTTTTGGATTTTTCAATTGTTGGTCTAGCCAAACTTTTCCTTGATAGTAATCAATTTCCCCGATAAGTACTTTCAATAGGCTAGATTTTCCTGACCCACTCTCGCCCACTATAGCATAATTTTGGTCCAATGAAAATGTGATATCAGGTATCTTCAGGATATTTTTATAAGGTAGCGTAATATTGGTTAGTTTCAAAGTATGAAGGGTTTTACTTGGTTCTACATTTACTTGATATTTAGGAATTTGATATTGGCCTAAAGCAAAAGGAAATTTTTCTTGAAAGAGATGAACGCCTGATTGATAAAATTCTCGTTCAGAAATGAGTTGAGTAACCGCACTGCCAAATTCAGGGACCAAGGATAAGACAGCTAATAGTGCACCTGCTGCTACTTGTCCTGTTAATACTAGATAAGATACATAAACAATAGATAATAGCGAAACTAAGGCATTCACGAAGGTAAGTGTAGCACTCATCAATCCAGTAAATGTTTGAGTTTCTAATAAATAATTGGCGTATTTGGTTGTGGCTTGTTGCGCTTTTTTTAAGAAAATAGGAAAAGCCTGATTCTCAAAAAACGTCGTAAATCCTTGTAATAATTCTCGCATTTTACTGGTATACTGCGCCTTTTGTGTTTGTAGCCCTGAAATATAATTGGACAGTCTGGATTGAAATAGTTTAGGTATTGCAGACATGAGTGTAAAAGAAATAAAGGCGATGATACCCATTGTGTAATGAATGTTACAAAGGGCGATAAAACTTGCAATGGCCATGGTCGCCATTTCTATTAAGTTGAGATATTTTTTTAAAGTCAGCTCAATAATTTTCGGAATGTCATTGATGTAACTAGAAAGGTGTTCGCCATGTTCAATTTTGTGAAATTCCTGAAAAGATTGATTGGCAAAATAATGGCTATTGATTTGTGAGAAGATTTCGGTAAGATAACTTTCCGCTAGAGCAGTTCTTCGCATTTTGAAGTATAAGGCAAGTGAGTAGGCGATATAAATCATCAAAACGACTAAAAAATTGCTGATAAGTTGAGAAAGTGTATCTACCACTAAAAAAGATAGGGAATAGGCGTGTAAAACATTCAGCAAAGCATAAAGGATAGTGGCTACCATAGCACTAGGAACGTATTTATAACGAAATAATTTCATTAGCGTACACCTCACAAAAATAAATATAGCTAGAACTATATTATATAGATTCTAGCTAAGATAGATTTAAACTTTTTTGATTATATATTTTCTAAGTCTTATTATTTTTTTACGATTGCGCGCGTTCGTTGTGATTGATATTTTATTTGATTACGATGATAATAACTTCATCTTTTTTATTTACTTGCTTAATTGATTTCATAAAAATCACCTCATACACAAAAAAAGTTAAATCTTTATTTAAAATTTAAATCAAAACTTATGAAATGTCAACACAAAAATTAAATTGTTACTTATTTTTATTAAATATACGTTTAACTTATTTATCTAGTTCTATGTTTCTTTCTATGGTACAATAGATGAGTCAAATTAACTCTTTTACGAGGAGGGATGAAGGTGCGAGCTATCATTTTTGATTTAGATGATACTTTATATGACCCGATGCAGCCGTTTAATCAGGCCTATCAAAAACATTTACCACAGATGGCTGCTAAGGTTTCGGTTAACCAATTTTATTTAAAGAGTCGTGCAATCAGTGATTCTTTGTTTGAAAAGCAGCAGTTAGGACAAATTGATATCAATGAGGTACGCAAAATTCGTATTATCGAGGCTGCCAAAACTTTTGGTTATGAGGTAACGGAAGATTTGGCAATGGCGTTTCAGGATACTTATGCGTATTATCAGGGGCATTTAACGTTGTTGGAGGGCTATGCGGCGTTTTTTAAGAAGTGTCAAGAACAAGGTATCTTTTTAGGGGTGATTACGAATGGACCGGGTGATTTACAGCGAAAAAAACTCCATAGTCTTCAGTTAGCTCAGTATATTCCTGAAAAGCATTGGTTAATCTCAGGAGAAGTCGATTTAATGAAGCCTCAACGCGAAATTTTTGAATATTACCAAAAAGCACATCAGTTGGATCAAGCCATCTATGTCGGAGATTCGTTTGAAAATGATGTTATCGGGGCAAATCAGGTGAACTGGCCAGTGTATTGGTTCAATCATCGCCAGCGCCAAAAGCCAGCCAATCATGAAACTTTTAAGTATCAAGAAGTTAGCCATTTAGCTGAACTATTAACAGCTTTACAACAAGAATTAGGGATATAAAAAACAGTGTCCACCATTTCTACATGAGAATTGGTTAGACAATTTTTTTATTTATCTTTTTCGACAATAAAGTGATACGTATCTCCGCATGCCCTGCCATCGTATTTCATTTGGTCTAAAGAGGTAATGCGTTCACGAAACAGAATGAACTTTTCGATAATCAGGTAGTTCACAGGGGTATTTGTGAGACGTTCAAAAAAAGAATGCTCTTTTGCTTTTACATATTCATTGGTTTCTTTATAGGCGATTCCATCTAGTTCGTCATCTTTATAGACGAGAATCCGCATGTTCATCATTCTTCCATAGTAGGTTTTCAGATTGTTCAAAAGTAAACTTCAAGTACGCTAGCATTTGTTGGAAAACTTTCTATTTATAGTAACACAAAATTTCCTAAAAGCCACTTAATTTTAAGACTTGTCTATTTACACCAGTTATTTGCCTTATTATAATAAGTATTAGAAATTACTTTTAAAAAGATTAATTTTGAGGGATTAGAATGAATAAATTTAAAGAGATTTTTGCCGATTTAGAACAAAAAATTTTAAATGGCGTTTATCCAGCAAATACTTTATTGCCTAGCGAAAGTCAAATGATGGAAAAATATCATGTCTCTCGGGAAACGGTACGAAAGGCGTTGAGTCTCTTGCGTAATGCGGGTTATATCCAGAAAAAGCAAGGCAAAGGCTCGATTGTTTTAGACTTACACCGCTTTGATTTTCCAATTTCAGGCTTGACGAGTTTTAAAGAATTACAAGATAAATTAAATATGGAGAGTCAGACCGAGGTCATTTCGATTAAAAAAATTGCGGTTTCTCCTGATTTAAGTGAAAAGACAGGTTGGCCCGTTGCTGCTGAGGTGTGGAAATTGGTTCGTCGCCGCTTAATTAATGGCGAGCCTTCCATTATTGATATTGATTATCTAGATGCTTCGATTATTCCAACGTTGCCAAAAGATCGGGTGGCCGAGTCGATTTATCGTTATTTTGAAGAAGATTTAGGCCTGGAGATTTCCTATGCGCAAAAGGAAATTACAGTAGATACAGCCTCCAAAGAAATTCGCGATTTATTAAACTTGACGTTAGATGATCGCCATGTGGTTGCGGTCCGAAGTTTGGTTTACCTATACGATATGCGTTGTTTTGAGTATACCGAATCGATTCACCGCTTAGATAAGTTCCGCTTTGTGGACTTTGCGCGTCGGACTAAGACTCAAAAATAGGCAATTGCTGTTCTGTTTTGAAAGAAATGAAGGGATGAAGATGGCAGAACAAAAAATGAAACAAAATGTGAAAGATGCGAAGGTCAAAACCTACATGCATTGGATGATGGGGTTATTAGTCGTGCTTATTGGCATTGCGGTATTATTGCCCATTGTACCAGCTGATGCGCCCATTTGGTTAGGAAAAGTGGTAACGGTCACTTTGATGTTACTTACCGAAGTGATATTAGTGATGGCCTACAAGTTAGCCAGATACTACTATCAAGGGATTTTCGATGAGAATGCGCCTCTTTTTGTACCGAAAGCAATCGGTATTGGCTTTACAATTAATCCTTATCATCGCCTAGGTAAATATATTTGGTTTGGCCTCATGCTTGCCATTTTCTTGATGATGTTGCCGGCGTTATTTTAGTTTGTTACTTGCACCAATCTAATCTTTTTAGATTGGTGTTTTTTTGTAGAAAGAGAAGTAGTAATGATCAACTATAATAACGTTTGTAGTTAGAATTTATTCCTTTATTCAATTGCTCTGTTGAAGTGGGGATTGTTGATAAGACAAAGATAGTAATTTGTTTAATTCTGCATAAAAAGTATTTTCAGTATAACAAAGATGTGTTAAAATATTTCAGGATAAATTCTCCTAGAGTAGTGTTTATCTTAATGAATATGTGAGGAAATAAAAAGTGAATAAGGAAAAGAATCAATTGCAAATACTGATTTTTTGTGCATTGGCCATTGGTATGAATGTCATTTTAGGTTCAATAGTGACTTATACGCATATCCCATTGTTATTTTTAGATGCAATAGGTACGATTTTTGTGGCAGTACATTTTCCGTTACGTTACGGTTTGTTAACGGGGATTGGAACTAATATTGTCTTAGCGGTGATTCATGGGCCACTAGCCCTTCCTTTTGGTCTAGTGAGTTTGACGATTGCTCTGGTGGCGCACTTGGCATCTAGAAGTGGTTTTGGCTATAAACGAGCGATATTAACCGGAGTATTGATTGTCTTTTTCGGCTCTTTTGTAAGTGCTGCCGTGCGTTTAGTATTGTACGATGGATTTAATGGTACGACGAGAACATTAACCGATGCCTTGGTTTTTACCATGCGAGCAGGTGGTCTTAGTCGCTACTTCTCAGCTTATACTGGAGCTTTTTCAGACGGGATTATTGATAAAATCATCTCTTGTTTGCTCGTTTCATGGCTTGGGGAGTTACAACCAATGAAACGTATTTTTTCTAATTTAAGGGTCAGTAGATAAGCGGATAGGAACCTTCTTACCTAGAAAATGGTAGGAAGGTTTTTTGTTGCAGAGAATCTATTACGTTAAATGAGTTTTCGTTCGGTTAATAAGTGTTTTGCAAACACAGATTGTTACAACTTGTAAAATCCTTTAATCATCTGTAATCAAAGATAATTTCAAGTAATGCTTATCATGAAAACTTAGTCAGGCGAAAATATTTACTTAACCTATGAAATGAAAATTTGTACTATCATAGTATTCATGAATCAGAGCTTATTCAGAAAAGTTTTTGAATAAGCAAACATAGAATATTTTGAAAGGACAGATGAAATGATTCAAAAACAATTAAAATTAATTTCCCTTACAACAGTTTTAGCAGGTTTGCTATTTTTCAATGCTCCCCTATATGCACATGCCGATGAAACAAAGGATACAACTTCAGAGGAAGCCATTACAAAAAAAGCTTTATTAGTTATCAATGGTTTTGAAGAAGATGGTAAGACAAAGATTCCGACTGGTCAAGCACGTGTGGAGTACTTAAAAGCACAAGATTATGATCCACAAAAAGTGCAAGATAAGGTAAATGAAATCTTACTAGGTGAAGTAGAGGTTGCAAATGTGACAACCAATACCACAAGTCAAACAACAGCACCTACTGCATCAACAAATACTGCAAATACGCAAGCACAAAGCACGACTACTTATACAGGAACTAGTTCAAGTGCCAAAGAATGGATTGCCCAAAAAGAATCAGGTGGCAGCTATACAGCACAAAATGGTCGCTACTATGGTCGTTATCAATTAGATTCTAGTTACTTAAATGGCGATTATTCACCAGCAAACCAAGAACGTGTGGCCGATAACTATGTTGCAAATCGTTATGGCTCATGGGAAAATGCCCAACAATTCTGGTTAACACATGGTTGGTATTAAAATTGAATAAATAAGAGGTTTTTCCTAGAATGATAGGAAAAACCTCTTTTTTTGCATACCGATAAAAGTTCACTATCCTAAGACGCGTAATAAATCATAATTGACATATACCTTATTTTTTCGTTTTGCTTGGTCTACATCAATGAGTTTTAATGCTACCAAGCGATTCATTCTATTTGCTAAAAACCAACAAAAATTATCAAATAGATTCTCACGTACTCCTAAGTATAAGACTTAAAATTGGCTAGAATTAGCTGATTTAAACAAAAAAAGAACTGCTCGCAATGGAACAGTTCTTTTTTTCGTATTATAACGCGATTAATTCATCCATGTTTAATTCATCTAAAGTATGCACAGTGCGGTCTGCTTGGTCTAGTGGTTCGCCAGCTAGGATGCCGATTGCGTACATGCCGCAAGCTTTGATCCCCGCGATACCAGCTTGTGCGTCTTCAAATCCAATCGCTTCTTCTGGTTTGATGCCGATGCTTTCTGCGGCTTTCACGAAGATTTCTGGATCTGGTTTGCCTTTTGTTAAAGTAGCTGGATCGACAATCGCGTCAAATAAATCAATGACCCCTAATTTTTCTAAGATGAATGGGGCATTTTTAGAAGCTGAGGCAATCACGCATGGCATATTTTTTTCTTTCGCTTCTGATAAAAATGCTTTGACACCAGGTAATAGGTCCGCTGGTGTTAAGTTTTGTAATAATTGTACATAAGCTTCATTCTTTTCAGCGGCTAAAGCTTCTTTTTGTGCTTGCGTATATTTATCTTGTTGGTTACCGTGAGCTAGGATGCGTTCAAGTGAATCCATGCGGCTAATTCCTTTTAATTGTTCGTTGAATTTTAAGTCGATTTCAATGCCTAATTGATCAGCAAGTGCTTTCCATGCTTCGTAGTGGTATTTGGCAGTATCAGTAATGACGCCATCTAAATCAAATACAAAACCTTTCATGATTTGTCCCTCGTTTTCTATATTTTTTTAAAGTAGACTCAGGTAAGTAGACCTACCTGAGTACCTACCTGAGTAAATGGTTAGTAGTTCACAGTAACCGCTTGGCCTTTAGGTAATTTCACTAGTTGAGAACCTACATAGCATTGACTGTCTTTATTGGCAGTCAGTGTAATTTCTTTCTTTGTTACCAATACTTGATAGTCGATACCGCGGATAGTGATGTTAAAGGCGATATCATCCCATTGTGCTGGTAAGTTTGGATTGAAGTGTAATTCGCTTAGACGGATATCCATACCAGCAAAAGTGGTCAATGGAATGAATAAAGTCGCAGCCATTACCCCAGCGTGGATTCCCTCAGCAGTGGTTCCTCCTTGGATATCGCGGTAATCAGAATTTAGCGCTTCTTGGTAAAGTTTCCAAGCAAGATCATTTTCACCAATCATTGCACCTAATTGGGCATGGACGATACGTGATAGAGTAGAACCGTGTGAAGTACGTGCTAAGTAGTAGTCTAAGTTACGTTTCACATAATCTTCAGGCACTTGATAGTTCAAATCTTTCAAAATGTTATCAACCGTTTCTTTAGAGAAGTTGTAGTAAATCATCAAACTATCCGCTTGTTTTGCGACTTTGTAGCTGTCAGCGGATTTGCCTTCAGCGTTTAAGATGCGGTCCATACGGTAAATGTTGCCGTATTTTTCACGGTAATGATCCCAATCGACTTCATCTAGCTTGAAGTAATCTTGGTATTGAGCGATGATACCGTCTTGGTCGATTTCAAGGGCTAGTTGATGACGGATTTCTCCCATATGTGCAATCAATTCATCGTTTACCCCTGTTTTTGCTTGAACATTTGCAAAAATTTCAGCTGGTAATTGTTTTTGTAGGCTAGCGATTTGTTCGAATAACCAAACAACCATCATATTAGTGTAAGCATTGTTCTTCAAGCCGCCTTTTTCAGCATTTGGGTAAGATTCGTGGAATTCATCTGGTCCCATCACGCCTTCGATTGAGTAGCGGTTTAAGCTTTCATCCCAAACAGAGATACTTTCCCAAAAGTGGGCGATTTCTAACATTAATTCTAGACCATATTTTTCCATAAAGTCTAAGTCTTGCGTATTGTTGAAATATTGCCATACGTTATAAGCGATTGCCAATGATACGTGACGTTGACGACGGCTGTGGTCTTCTTTCCATTCGCCACTGATTGGGTTTAAGTGTAAGAATTGTGACTGTTCATCACCATAAAGACCTGCTTGCCAAGGGAACATCGCACCTTGATAGCCTTCTTTTTGGGCATCTTTTTTCGCAGCAGCCAGACGACGATAACGATACATTAATAGTTCGCGCGCTGTTTCAGGGAAGTGGACGATATAAAATGGTAAAATGAATAATTCATCCCAGAAAATATGACCACGATAAGCTTCCCCATGTAAACCGCGGGCAGTCACAGAAGCATCTAACCCTTTATTTCCATTAGGACTAGCTGAAGCCAAGATATGGAAAGTATGAAGATTAAGCATGCGTTGAGACATATAATCGCCATGAATGGTAATTGCGGCTTTGTCCCATAGTTTTTGCCAAGATTTAGCAGATTTTTTGTAAGCTTCTTCAAAAGTATCAAAGCTTAATACGTCTAAATCAATAGTTGTGATTGCTTCTTCTGGACGATCTTGATAGACAGCCACGGCTTTAGTGAAGGTATAAGTTTGACCTTCGTTAGCGGCAATCACTAGTTTTTGAAAGACTTTTTGTTCTGTTGTTTCATTGACTAAGTTTGTTAAATCTTCATCACTGGTTAATTGTGTTGCTTGTGTAATAGTGATTTGTGATTGTTTGGTTTTAGCTACTAAGACGGCATTGTTTGCTTTTGATTGTGTATTGACGACATCTAAGTGTTCGCGGTTTAAGCTTCGGTATCTTGCTACGTTATAGTTATAGACGCTGCCATCGATTTCACTAACAAAAGTGACTTCACCACTAAAGTTTAATGGCGTAAAGCTGAAACGTACATAGTATTCATGGACATTTTCCATGCTCGCAATTTTTTCAGTTGTACATGCGATTTGTTTGTCACCGACAGATAGAATGGCTTTAGCTGTAAATAATCCAGTTTTTAAGTTTAATTGACGTTTGAAATAAGTGACATTTTCTTTAGTGATTGCTACCTTTTGTCCGTCAACGATTAAGTACATTTTTTGTGCATTTGGGGCATTTACGAAATCTTCATTGACCACATCATGACCGCTAACTTTTGAAGTAGCTGCATCATATAGACTAGCTAAATAAGTAGCTGGGTAAGTGTCATCAGAAATTTCCATCTCAGGAGTTGTGCCACGCAAGCCCATAAAACCATTACCCACTGTTAATAAGGATTCGATGGAGTATTCGTCTTTACCTGGTGTGAATCCATAGTAGGCAAGTTGGAAAAGATTGTCTTTTGCTGTTGCTTCAAAGTTTTGTGCATCGCTAAAGACAAAAGGTACATTATAAGTTTCACTAATCCATTGAGCGACAGGCATAATTCCAAAGTTAGTAGGGACTAAGTATTCGTCACAACCAGTCACATAACCACCTTCAAAGTCAGCAGCATCTAGAATTGTTTTTAACGCATCTAGATTTTCTGCCAAGTTATCAATGGTGTGGACTTGGTTGTCTGGTAGAGTAATTGTTGCTTTGTGGCCATCCATTAAGATTGCTACGAGTTTCATAAAGGGTCCTCCTGCTTATTGTGCTTTTTGTAGATTAAACTACTTTTCTTCCTGTATATACAAGATGATTATAAATGATTTTGCCTGGATAGACAAGTAAAAATCTCCAAAGTTTGTCAATTTTAGAAACCGTTACCTTTGCTTATATTACAAATGATAAAAGTATATTCGCTAAATAAAATACGTATAAATTTAATGTGAAGTGGGCTATACAAGTTAAACGTAAAAGACAAAATAAAAAAGCATCCGAAAATATCGGTATGCTTGAATTGTCAATCGAGTTTAAATGAAGGTTTTCCTATAGATTCAGTGTAACTATTCTTCGGCTATTTGTTGCCAGGCGTTTTTTTGAAACGTAATATCAGATACAAAAGGATGAGCGATTTTAGAAGAGATGAGGATACTGTCATTTTTCGTTTGGTAACTGAGATATCCAACACCGGCATCAATAGCCTATTGTTTAGGAATGGATAAGGCGATTGAGTGACCTAGTTTACGAGAAACGACTGGAATCATATTATCTACTCCTTTTACACGATTTCATTTGTATAATTCGATTATACTGCACTCCTAAAAAACTGCAAACATCCTAGTGACATTTGCAGTTTCTATCTTATAAGCCAATATATGGGGCAGGGTTTACGAATCCACGCCAGTTTGGAGTTGTTGCAATACCAAAGTGAAGATGCACACCAGTAGAATTACCAGTTGTTCCCATGAGACCAATTGTTTGGCCCGCACTGACAGAACCACCACCGACGACGATACTGCTTAAGTGTAGATAGTAAGAGTAGTAACCATCGCCATGATTGATGATGATATAGTTTCCTGCAGAAGGATCATACCCACTGCTTGCGATACTTCCACTTCTAGAAGCAAAGACCGGGGTACCATAGCTTCCAGTCAAGTCAATCCCGTCGTGTTGGGTACCAGAAAAACCAGTAGGATCTTGACGAGAACCAAATCCACTAGAAACATTTAAAGATGCTAGTGGCGCATTCCAACCACTACTTACAGCGGGCATACTTTGAGGTATGCTAACAGTAGTATTAGTCGTTGAGTTGCTTTGGAAGGTAGCTTCCTGTTGGGCACGGGAAGCTGCTTCTTGTTGGGCTTTTAATTTTTCGGCTGCTTCTTGTTTGGCTTTTTCGGCCACTTCTTTTTGTTTGATAAATTCATCTTTTTTGGCTTGTTCATTTGCTAAAGATGCGTTTAATTCGTTTTGTTTTACATTTAACTCTAGTTTTGCATGGACTAATTGTTCATTGGTCTTTTGTAAATCGGCAATACTATCATTAATTGTTTGTAAGTTTTGTTCAGCTTGCTCTTTGGTTTTTTGCAATTCTTTTTGATCGGCTTCTTGTTGGGCCAATAGATTTTGGTTGGCTTGGACAAAGGTAAAAATTGCAAATGATTTATTGACCAAATCACCGACTGATTTCGCTTCTAATAAAGCAGAAAGCATGGTGTCGCTCTTTTGATTTAATTGCGTACTGCGCGCTAAATCACGAATCTTTTCGCTACGTTTTTCAATTTTTGCGTGTAAGTCAATTGATTTTTTTGTGAGTTCATTGACTTTGACTTCGGCTTCATTTTTTTGTGCTAAAGTTTCGTCGTATTTCGCTTGGTATTTATTAATATTTTTATTTAATTGTTCGACTTCTTGGGCTAATTTCTTTTGATCAGCTTGCAAGTTTTCGATTTTTTGTGTCTGGTTTTGGATATTTTCATCGATGGTCTCCGCTAAAGATAGAGGAGTCATGAAAAAGTTTAAAACTAATAAACCACTTAATAGTAGCTTTTTCTTCATAAACTAAACTCCAATCTAATAATTACTAAATTCACTATAAAATAATTGAAATTTAAATGCAAGTTAAGTATATATTACAAATATAACTAGTTTGCAAGATAGTTTATATAATTGTTGATAGGTTGTCGCATTTCTACTACTAGAGACTGATTTTTTACCTAGAGTTCCGATTTATCTACAGTTTCTGTAGGTGGTATAGTATAATATAACTATTGATTGAGATAGAAATAATCAGAAGTATACTCGTACTTCCTATTAGAATTAGAGGTGTAAGAAATGAATGAAATAGCAAACAGAATCAAAAAAATACGGACATGGAATATGGTCGCTTTAGTATTGACCGCCATTGGTGCAGTTATTAGTTTAGTAACCTTGCCAAGTAGTCTATTTCCTAACCGAGAAAATTTTGAAGTCTTAGGAAAAAAGGGGATTGAATTATACAATCAAGTGAGTAGTACCTCATATAAAGTTGCGATTATCTTTGGTGTCGTGATGACGGTATTATTTGTGGTTTTATATTTTATTGCTTCTCGTCAATTGAGCCAAGACAAGGTACCAAGCAAGTTAATCTATTTTGCGAGTTTAGGTTATTTTGTCTTGAATTTAGTAATTGGTACATTTTTAAAGGGTGCATCAAGTGCAAATGAATTAACGAGTCAGCTAGGCTCAATCGGTGTTGTCGTTACAGTTGTTAGTATGATTGCGCCATTACTGTTATATATTCCGCAAATTATGTGTTTAGTGCATATTTTTGCCATTGAAAAAATAGAAGAAAAAGCATAAAGTGAGGGAATTTGAGTGAAAAGATTAAAACGTAAGACACAACTCCGCATGACATTGGTTTTTGCGATTGTGTGTGTGGTTGCTATTATCGGGGTAGTTTGGGCTACTTTGAATGGTTCGAAAAAAGAGGAACAAAAAGGCGATTATCAAGTCGCAAAAATTGAAAAGTCAGCACCGCTATTATTTAACGGTGTTGCTCAACCAAAAGAAAGTCGGACTTTTACTTTAGATCCTACATTAGGAACGATTGAAACCATTAATGTACAAAATAATCAACAAGTAAAAGCCGGAGATGTGTTAGCAACTTACAAAAATCAAACCATTGAAGAACAAGTAAGTCAGCAAGAACAAGCTTTAAATAAATTAAACTTGGCAGTTTCTAATGCGCAAAGTGGATATAATAGTGCGGTTAATAAGAAAAATCAATTGGCTGAACAATATAATCAATTGAATAAATCTGTACAGGCCTTAAAAGCAGCTAACGATCCATCAGCAGCAGAAGTAGTTGCACAAATGGCTCAAATTAAAGAAGCTTATGATGCTGCAGGAGACGCAGTAGAGCAAGCTAAACAAGGTGTCGATAGTGCCAATATGGAATATAGTGATGCACAAAAAGCCATCGCCCAGTTAAAAGAGAAAGTGAATACTAAGGTGACGGCGCCGTTTGATGGCATTGTCTATGTAGATCAAAATGGTAAAACCCAAGCGAATGTGCCATATGCGACTTTAGTTTCACCAGGTACCGTGGTTCAAGCTAGTGTGACAGAATATGATTACAATAAAATCAAACAAGGCCAAAAAGTGGAAGTCATGCCAGCCAATGATGAACGCAAAATTGCAGGAACGATTACCAATATTTCGACTTTACCTGAATCAGCAAGTGCCACACCATCCTTGAGTGCAGCGGTCTCAGGTGGTAATAGTAACAGTAGTAGTTCTACTTCAAGTTATGCCTTTACAGTAGAAACAGCTGAAGAAATTCATAATGGTTTTAGTGTGCAAGTAGCCATTCATTTTAATCAAATAACTGTGCCAAAAGAAGTCGTAATTGACCGTGATGGTAAGCAATATGTGTATACCTATAAAGATGGCAAAGCACATTTAACCGAAGTAACCGTCAAAGACCAAGGGGCCAATTACTTAGTTGAAAAAGGCTTAGCGATGGGTGATAAATATATTTTGAATCCCGATAAAAAATTAAAGGATAATCAGGAAGTGGCGGTGTTTGAATGATAGATTTAATTCATATCAACAAATACTATAAAAATGATGAAGAATCCTTGCATGTCCTAAAAGATGTGAACTTGCATATTGAACAAGGTGAAATGGTCGCTGTTATGGGTCCGTCTGGTTCAGGAAAATCAACCTTGATTAATTTATTGGGCTTTATTGACCGAAAATTTGAAGGAACGTACCTATTTGAAGGGGAATCTTTAGTTGGGACGAATGATGACCGACTATCAAAAGTGCGCAATCAAACAGTAGGCTTTGTCTTTCAGAATTTTAGTTTGATTGAAAATAATACGGTCTATGAAAATGTCGAACTACCACTACTTTATGGAGGTTATAACTTTTCTCAAACTAAAGAAAAGGTACTAGCTGCTTTAAAACGTGTCGGCTTAGAAGGTAAGGAAGATAAATATCCTAAACAACTATCCGGTGGACAACAACAAAGGGTCGCGATTGCTAGATCTATTATTAATAATCCGAAATTTATTATTGCCGATGAACCAACTGGCGCCCTTGATACGCATACTTCTACGGAAATTATGGAATTATTCGCGGAATTAAATGCTAAAGACGGGGCAACCATTATTTTGGTTACCCATGATCCGGAAGTTGTTCCATATTGCCATCGTCTAATTAAAATTCGCGATGGAGCAATTATTGCAGATGAGGCGGTGAAATCATGAATTTTTATGTGAATTTTCGATCGGCCTTTAAAGCAATTAATAATAATCGCAAACGCAGCATTTTAACGATGATTGGGATAATTATCGGGGTTAGTGCGGTGATTGCGATTTTGGCGATAGGTCGTAGCTATGAGCGTCAAACCATTGAAAGTCTAACTAAGAGTAATAACGGCAAAATTCAAGCTCAAATCTTATTCAATCCAAATGATAATTCTTTTTATGAAACGAACCGACCAGCCTTTCAAAATAGTGATTTAGAACTTGTACGTCGTATTTCAGGGGTAGAAAGTGCAGAATTTGAAAAACAAGAATCTAACAGTATTAGTTTTAGTGCATTGATAAAAAATAAAAATCAATCCATTGAAGCCAAATTGGTGAAACAAACCAACAGTGAACTCCTTGTGGGGCGCAATCTATCCAAAGCAGATAATTTGAATCGCAGTCGAGTCGCTGTGGTCAATGAAGAGTTAGCTAAGGATTTGTATGGTACACCAGAAAATGCGTTGAATCGTGGGATATTAATTTCCGGTCAAAACTATGCCATTGTTGGTGTGTATCGTGGGATGGAGATGAGTGAGGAACAAGCACAAATGGCTAGTATGTTTGGCGAGATGAGCAGTTATCAAGTCCAAATCCCTAAAAAAGCGTATGAATATTACTTGATTAAAGGTGATGACGCAAGCTACAGTATTGTCGTAACGATGAAAAAAGGAACACGACCAGATGAAGTGACTAATAAGGTGCTGGATAAACTGAAAAAATCAGGTAGTATGCGTCAACAAGGTAGTTATCGTTCTTTTGATACGGCTATTTTAAGTAAGGGTATTGGGAAAGTTTTAAGTACGATTACTTACTTTATTACTGCCGTGGCTGGTATTTCATTGTTTATCGCAGGTGTTGGCGTGATGAATATGATGTATATTTCAGTTTCTGAACGGACCAAAGAAATCGGAATTCGTCGAGCACTGGGCGCAACTCAACGTTCCATTATGATTCAATTCTTAATTGAAGGTGTGTTATTGACATTTACTGGTGGTGTGATTGGTTACTTTATCGGAATGATTTTAGCTTATGGCATTGGATCCTTGATGAAGATTCATGTTACGGTTGATTTATTTACAATTGTCGTGGCAGTCGGCGTGTCTACGTTGATTGGTTTAATCTTCTCAGTCATGCCAGCAAGAGAAGCTGCTAAAAAAGATTTAATTGATATCTTACGTTAATGAATAAAAAATAGCCGCACTACTTCAAATAGTGCGGCTATTTTAGTGCGGTTAATTTTCTTCGTCTATCTTTGCGCCTCTTAGGTACCAAATGGCAGTTTTGATTAAAATGAAAAGAAGTATGAACACAGCACCGATAAAGGGAATTCCTGAATCTTTGGTTTTATAATAATCGTGAATGACTGTTATTAATAGGTAAGCCAACCACATTCTGCTGCCGATACCACTAAACCAAACTTTCCAGAAAAAATACTTTAAACCATGTTTCATTTTGGCCACGCACCTTTCATTCAGCTAAGCGTTCATTCGTGTAAAAATCGTTTATTTAAGCTAATTAACCTGATGAATTTGTTGGGTATCGATCATCGGATAATTAAAAAGGGTGTGACTTTGCAAATCTACTTTTGACATCGACACGCAATTGATTTGATTATTGCGGTAGGTTTTATAGTAATAATTGCCACTTTCAGGATGTCCACAAGAAGCATACATCGTTAAGTCATGGGTTCCTCGTGGTGAAGTGGTTACGCCTTCAACAAAAGCCACCGAATCTAAAATATGGAAAAATTGAGTGACATTGCTAATTTCATCTTTTTCGCTGATAGAATGTTCATTTACAAAGGCAGCTTTGACGAAACGAGAAGCCGGGGACCAATCGCCAGGTAGACCAATCGCACCAAACCCTTCGCCAAATGGAGGCATATCAAAAGGTTGGTTGGTAGGTTGCTTGTCACTCAGGTTAGCATAGTGGGCTAGATTCATCAAATGATAATCAATACTTGGACTATTGGTTAAGACATTAGCTGGATTGTCGGTAATTTTGACTTTTCCTTGAATCACTTCAATTACAGCAGCTTGTTTTTTATCCGCAACGAACCAGTGCAAGGTTGTGTTTGGCATTTGTGCATTGAAAGGAATATCAACGACATTTAAATTGCGAAAGGCTGTTTTTACTTCAGCGACGGATTGGCAATTTGCTAGGGCGTAAAGCATCAATTCATAAGGTGCTAAATTTAATTGGTCTTCTTGAACTTCCGTGGCATATTCGGCAAAATGGGGGAAGTTTAGATTAGCGATTCCTAGTCCAGCCTCATTAATCGCATCGGCATAGAGCGGATAATCCTCAACGACTACAGCGACTCCGATAAAGGCATAATGATTGGCAATGCTTTTTTCGTGTTTGAATTAGATTTCGTAGTTCTTAGGGGTAATCACAATCGATTGTCCAAAAGTATAATCCAAATCGAGATTGCGGCCAAAGTAAAAGCCGTCATTGATGTAACGTAATCCAGTACACATTTACAAAACCTTCTTTATGTTTAATATTGTCTATTTAATAAATCCATGGTTAATTGATGGATGTTATCTTTTGCGATGCCATCAGGTAATTTTTTGATATCTTCTAGTGCTTTTTTTGTGATTTTTTGGGCGATGACTTTGGCTTGTTCAACGCCGCCATATTGCACCACGAGTTTGGCTACTTCTTCAATTTCTGCCTGGGTGATTTGATTTTTCTTATTCAAATAAGGCGCGAAGATTTCTGGGTATTGATCTTTTACTAAAATCAAGGGTAAGGTATAAATTCCTTGGCCTAAATCTTCCAAAATAGGTTTCTTCAAAGTTGCTTTATCTGCGGTATAATCTAAAATATCATCATAGATTTGGAAGGCTAAACCAATATTTCTACCAATACGACTAGCCAAGCGCACCACTTGTGGAGAACAGCCGCTAAAATAGGCTCCTTCTTTACAAGCCAAGTAGAATAATTCAGCTGTTTTTCCGTTGATGCTACGAAGATAATCAGTAAATTTTTCATCTAATTTAAAGCGGATGGTCATTTGATTGAGTTCGCCCATGAGTATGCGTCTCATTGTTCTGGCGTTATAAGCTAGGTATTCTGAACCATTCATCACGCTAATAAGTGTTTCGAAAAACTTGGTAAAGAGTACATCGCCTGCATATACCGCGATGTCTTTGCCAAATTGTGCTTGGACCGTAATCGCACCACGACGCAAAGGTGAGTCATCGATAATGTCATCATGAATCAAAGTCGCCATGTGTAGCATCTCTAAAGAAGCGGCGATTTTTGTCATTTTTTCCTCATCGTGGTTGGGATTTAATTCAGCAAATAGTAGACAAAGTGCTGGGCGCAACAACTTGCCACCAGAGCGTGCGAAGTCTACTAGTGTTTTTGAAATGATTTCGTTATTGATTGCTACATTTTCTTCTAAATATGAGCAAACAGCTTGGAGTTTATTTTGAATCGTGGGATAATTATTCCAGTAACTTGTCATGATAATTCCTCGCAAATTAATTTATAACTTTATTGTACATTAAAATGCTAATAATAGGAAATATCAAAGCTTAAAAAATTAAAGGAAGTGAAAATGTGTCTTTAAAAGTGTTTTTGGAACTTGTAGAATTTAAAGCGAAAACTGCAAGTGTCTTACCGTTTTTTATAGGACTCACATACAGTTATTATCATTATCATACATTGCATATTGGTTTGGTATTTATTTATTTCGTGGCGATGTTTTTATTTAACATGGCGGTGGATATTTTGGATAATTATAATGACTATCACCACGCCACCGATGTTCATGATTATAAGCATAAAACCAATATTATAGGTAGAGAAAATTTATCATTGAAGTTAGTCTTTCGCATCATGATGGGCTTAATTATTGTTTCAGCCTTAATGGGAATTGGCTTATCAATGGTCGTAGGTTGGCCATTGTTGGTGATGGGGTTGTATTGCTATTTGGTTGGCATATTTTATTCATCTGGTCCGCGCCCATTATCAAGTTTACCTTTAGGCGAATTTTTCTCTGGTTTTACGATGGGCTTTATGATTTCGCTCATTTGTGTTTATTTAAATGCTTATGATCAGTTTATTTGGAATTTTAGCACCATCGGCTCGATTTTTCTGATTTCATTACCAAATACATTATGGATTGCTAATTTAATGTTGGCCAATAATATTTGTGATTTAGAAGAAGATGAGAAGAATAATCGTTATACCATCGTTCATTATCTTGGCAAACGACGTGCATTAAACGTGTTTGTAAATATGAATCGCTTAGCTTATTTATCTATTGTTGCGACGGTTGCTTTACATTTAGCGCCTGTGATGACCTTATTAAGTTTAATAAGTCTGCCTTTTGTTTGGCAGGAAACACAAAAATTACTCGCCGTTCAAGTGAAGAGCCAAACGTTTATTTGTGCGGTAAAAATTTTAGCAGTAGGGTCATTTGTTCATGTACTGAGTTTTGCATTAGGTATTTTATTCCAGTAATATAGTAACAAAAAAGTCGCGATTACGTTGAAGATAATCGCGGCTTTTTTAGATAGAATTTGGATTTTATGATTAGGCTGCAAACCAGATTGTTAAGTTTGCTAAACCGTTCGCGCCATAAGTAGCATCACAGCTTTGGAAAGTTATAGCTGCACCTTGAGAAATAAGCAAGTCGTAGGCATTTTCATCGTTGGCAACACCAGACAACATTTTAAAGATGGTATATGTTCGTCCGTCGATGGTAACTTGTGAACCTACGCCTAATTCGCGGATTGTACCACCAGCCATGCCCATACGTTCTATTAAGTAGTGGTTTGGCATTTCGCTCCAACGGTAGATATTGCCATCTGCAGGTACATAACCTGTACCAGAGAACCAAGCGATTGGATAGTGATGGCCATTAAAGTTAAAACCACTAGTATCAACTTGTGGTGCGGGTGCCGCTTGGGCAGGAGCACTTTGTTGAACAGGCGCGCTTTGTGGTTGTGTTGCTGGTGCTTGATTGGTATTTGATGTATTTGTCACTGTGCTTGTAACTTCAACACTTTGATTAGAAGTTGTTGTACTTTCCACTTTTGTTTCTTTTGTTTCTGCTTTTGAAGTAGCTATTTGAGAAGTTTTAGTTTCTTTTTTTGCTTGAGTTTTCTTTTGAGCTTCTTTTTGGGCTTTATCTAAAGTAACTTTAACAGTTTTTGACCCACGAACACTATTAATGGTTTTTCCTAAGTGGCTACCTTGCTTTTCAAAAGCTACTAATTTAGTTGGTTCACTAGCTTGAGCATCGGTGTTTTTAAATTGTGGAACAACGAACATGCCACCTAATGAAAAAATTGTCCCGATAACTGCTAATCTGATGAAGTTTTTGTTTCTCATATTTATTTCCCCCTATATACTCAATCATTTTTATATTCTTGAGCTTCCCCTAAAAGTAAACCTAATATGTAAAGATGTAAAGTTTACATATTGTTTTCTTCATTTACAGTATCGGTTATATCAATAAAAAAATCAAGTACTTTTTAAAACAATAACACCTACAAAAACGCTATATATCAGCTGTTTGTGTGTATATTAAATAACTTAATACTTAAAATATCTTTAGAAGTGGTGTTATTATTGAATGTATACATAAGTTGACATATAAAGGTTGACAAGTTTACATATATATTTTTTTGGTTTGGTAATAATTTACAAGAGGAGAATAATAATTTTGATTATTCACAAACAAAAAAACTCGAAAGAATAAACTTTCGAGTTTTAGGATAAGTGGTTTGAGTTGATTAAATTGAATGAATGGCGATAAAGCATCCTTTATCGTAGCGGTAACGAATTTCAGATAGCTCAAATGGGCGTCCATCATTAAAAGTAACGACTTGTTCAATTTCAAGAACTGGATCAAACAATTGACATTCTAAATACTTTTGATCATATCTATCTGACATATCAGCTTTAATCTTACGGATAGCTGAACCAATTTCATAAGGGGTTTCATTTTCAATATATTGGTATAAAGATTTTTCCAATACAGCAGTGTTTAATTCAGGAAGAGCGGCTACAGGAATTACAGTATACTCTATTCTGAAAGGTTGACCATCAAGGTAACGTACACGAATAATGTCATAAACACTATCAATAGGACGGATAGCTAATTTTTCACATTCTTCATCTTCAGGATTACGAACGTGGAAGGAAACCACTTTACTTGTTACGGTTTGGTTAGCATTCACTTTTTGTGATAATCCAAGACATTCATTTGAACTTGCGTCTAAGTTAGAAGTCGTTTCATCTAATGTTTTAACAAAGGTACCAACGCCTTTTTTAGAAGCAATATAGCCTTCAAGTGTTAGTACATTTAATGCTTTTTGCACAGTAACACGACTTGTGTCATAAAAATTAGCTAATTCAGTTTGTTTAGGTAGTTTTTCACCAGGTTTAAAAGTGCCACGTTGAATTTTATTCATGATATCATTTGCTATTTTTCTGTATCCACCAGTTTTTGTCATAATTCACACGTCCTTTCCTGAAAATAAGCTTGATAAGTAAGTAAACTTTGTAAATTTTCATTTTTAAAACAGATAACAAAAATATGATTGTAAATTCATTGAGATACAATTGCAAATGTAGATGACGTTCTCAATTACGTCATTTCCCTATCCACGTATACAATATACCTTTTCGGAATAAAAAGCAATTATCATGCATTTGGTATGCTAATGTTTAATTAATCATAACATTAGTAATGTTTAAAAATACTAGTTATTTAATAATTGATTTTGTTTTTCTTATAAATAACTGTTATGTATTTTGTGATATTCTTTATGTTTGATGGTTATGGCTGATATATTAATGATAAATAGAATTTTTATATGGTGATAGTATTTAAATAGAAAACAAAAATAGATTGATTTTGATAAGGGAGGTTTGCTTGAAATAGTAATTTGATTCATTTTGAATAGAATATATGTACATATCACACGTTCTTTAAACAGCGAAACATAAAAAAGAATAGTTTGTAAATTAAAATTGAGAAGAAGTGTATTTGAGTAAAATGGTTTAATAAATGTTGATATATTAACGTTTTTAGAAGATTGATAAAATGTTTTTTTGATTATTAAATAAAAGTCTATTAAATGTAAATTTTCACAATAGTAACTGGATATTATATTTATAATTAGTCTAAATAAAAACAATAAAATTTAAAATAAAACATTCTATTTTGTTGGCATGTTAAGAAAAGTTTACATAGTGAAGCTAATCATCAGGTAGATTCACAAGTAAGGAAAATAGATTATAATAGGTATAGTTTATAGAAAGTAGGAATTTGATTTATGGATAAGGAGTTCAGCTTAAGAAGGCTATTTTGGTCTACATTTACTTTGAGCGCTTTTACTTTTGGTGGTGGGTATGTCATCGTTATGCTGATGAAGCAAAGATTTGTTCAAAACTACGGTTGGTTAACTGAAAATGAGATGCTTGATTTTGTGGCTATTGCTCAAAGTGCGCCGGGGGCTATGGCAATTAATGGTGCAATCTTGGTTGGTTACAAGCTGGCTGGGGTGATTGGCGTCTTGATAACGGTACTTGCTACTGTTTTACCACCGCTAGGAATTATTACGATTTTAGCCTACCTTTACAATGTTTTTATCAAGATTGTCTGGGTCCAATATTTACTTTCTGGTATGCAAGTAGCTGTGGGGGCTTTAATTTTACAAGTGGTTTTTGATATGTTATTACCCATTATTAGGAAAAAACAAGGAACTGTGATTTTGATCTTTTTATTAGTGCTCGGTGCGAGTCTTTTATTCAATGTTAGTTCGGTTTATTTGATTTTGGCTTGCTTGGCTTATGGTATCATTCAAACATGGCGTGGGGTGTGTCGATGATTTATTTACAATTATGGTGGAGTTTCGTGAAAGTAGGCCTATTCAGTTTTGGTGGTGGGTATGCAGCTTTACCTTTGATTCAGCAAGAAGTTTATATACATCATTGGTTTCATGCGACCGAACTAAATCATTTAATTACCTTATCACAAATGACTCCAGGACCAATCGCGATTAATGCGGCGACTTTTGTGGGCGTTAAAAGTGCTGGGATTACCGGGGCGATTGTGGCAACGCTAGGATGTGTAACGCCTTCTTGTTTCATTGTAAGTATCATTGCCTACTGTTATATGCGTTATCAAAATTTAACGATTGTCCAAAATGTCTTACAAACTTTAAGACCTGCTGTGATTGCCTTAATTTTGGTTTCGGGATTAGAAATTTTGCGTAATAGTTTTTACGGAAATCATGTGGACAACTTATTTTCACTGGATATGTCCAAAGTTGTCCTATTTATTGTAGCACTTCTTTTATTAAGAAAGCTAAAGAATCGGCCAATCTTAGTAATGGTTGTCATAGGGGGATTAAACATTTTTTATCAAATGTTACTTAATTAATGGCTATATTAATGAAAAAATTGTGAAAAAACAATAATATTAATGTAAATACATAAAGATGAATGCTATTCTGATGAGAGAATAGCATTTTTTTCTTGTGCCATTTATGGAACTGGTATCACAAACTTTGGCACACTTCTTTGTGCCAAACATGTATTTGAATGTTGTTGAAAGCGGTAATCTATTGGGTTAAGATGAAAATGTAAACAATTACAAGAACTTTTGTGGGTGTGTAGAACCACCCCACACAGATTAAGAGGAGGAAGTTAAAAATGGAAGCAAACGTGCAGCAAAAGAGTTTAAAAGCAAGAGTGCAACGTTTTGGTAGTTTTCTTTCAGGAATGGTCATGCCAAATATCGGGGCCTTTATTGCTTGGGGTGTAATTACTGCCCTGTTTATTCCAACTGGATGGATGCCAAATAAAGAATTAAACAACTTAGTATCACCAATGATTACTTATTTATTGCCATTATTAATCGGTTATACTGGTGGGCATACCGTTCATGGCCAACGTGGTGCAGTTGTTGGGGCAATTGCAACAATGGGTGTCTTAGTCGGATCTTCAGTACCAATGTTTATTGGGGCGATGGTGATGGGTCCTTTAGGTGGTTGGTGTATCAAGAAATTTGATGATGCTTTTCAAGATAAAATTGCCGCTGGATTTGAAATGTTAGTCAACAACTTTTCAGCTGGTTTGATTGGATTTGTACTTTCGATTCTCGGATATCTAGGAATTGGTCCGGTCGTTCAATCATTGACCAATGCGATGGCTAGCGGTGTAGATGCAATCATTAATGCACATTTATTACCATTAGCAAATATTTTCATTGATCCTGCGAAAATTTTATTCTTAAACAATGCTATTAACCACGGTATTTTAACACCACTTGGTACGGAACAATCCTTACAAACTGGTAAATCTATTCTATTCTTATTAGAAACAAATCCTGGTCCTGGTTTAGGTGTGTTATTAGCCTTCATGATTTTTGGTAAAGGTTCTGCCAAATCATCTGCGCCAGGTGCGATTATCATTCAATTCTTGGGTGGTATTCATGAAATTTACTTCCCATATGTCATGATGAAACCATTATTATTCTTAGCTGTTATGGCTGGTGGGGTATCAGGTACATTTACTTTCCAATTATTAGGTGCTGGTTTACGTGCTGCTGCTTCACCTGGTTCAATCATTGCTATTTTGGGAATGACTCCAAAAGGTGGATATCTTCCAGTAATTGCTGGGGTAGCCGTCGCAACAGCCGTATCATTCTTAGTGTCAATGGTAATTATTAAATCTGATAATAAAGAGGAAGAAGATTTTGAAGCAAGTCAAGCCGCAGTACAAGCTGCTAAAGCTGAAAGCAAAGGACAAGTAGCAACACAAGCAACACCAACTTCAAGTTCTTCAGCATCATTTGCAACTGTCGATAAAATTATCTTTGCTTGCGATGCGGGTATGGGTTCAAGTGCAATGGGTGCTTCTGTATTACGTAATAAAGTGAAAAAAGCTGGTTTAGGTGTGCCAGTAAGTAACTCTGCCATTAACAATTTAACAGACGATCCAAAAGCTTTAATCGTTACCCAAGTCGAATTAAAAGAACGTGCGAGTCAAAAAGCGCCAAGTGCACTATTTATTACAGTAGAAAACTTCATGAATTCACCAAGTTACGATGAAATTGTGGCTAAGCTTCAAGAAGTGAAAAAATAAGTAAAAGAAAAGGCTATTAGCCAGGTGACAAAAGCCTGGCTAAAGTCTTTGTTAGAGATAAGAAGAAAGGAGGGAGAGCATGTATTTTTCAAATCGTGAAAAGAAAATCTTGTCTTTGATGCTTGAGTACCCAAACGGAATTACACAAGAAGAATTAATGACACAACTGCAAATTAGTCGCCGTACTTTATATCGTGAAATTGCCAGTATCGAAAAAACTTTACAAGCTTTGGATATTCAAATCATCAAGCCTCGTGGGGCGGGATATCGTATTTTGGGTGAAAGTACGAGTTTAGACAAGTTAAAACAACAGTTCAATGAAGTACAAGAAGATATCTTTACGAATAATGTTAAACGACAAGGAGCCATTGTTTGTTCTTTGCTATTTCAAGAGGAAGAAGTGACAATTGAGAGTTTAGCAATTGATTTTCAAGTAAGCGTTGCGACGATTGTTTCTGATTTACAAACGATTGAAACCAGTTTAGTGGAATATCGTTTGCAACTGATTCGGTTAAAAGCACGTGGTATCAAAATTGAAGGCGACGAAAAAGCCAAACGCCAAATTTTAGGCAACCTGATCTTTAATGGTGTCAGTGAATATGATTTCTTCCATTATTTGGATAAGTTGACTGCCGAAAATAGCCATCAAAAAAGTGGAAATTTCTTCTTAGATTTATTAAGTACGGACAGTTTATTTTTGGCTAAAACAAGCATTTATCAATTACCCAATAATATTTTGAGCAATATTACTGATAATCAGCTACAACGTATTTTGATTTTACTGACTTTATCTATTGACCGGATGCGTTCCAATCATGTTTTAGCAAAAACGCAAGAACAAGAAGCGCGGACAGATACCATTCAGTTAGCGAATCAATTAATGGTGAAAGTCGCTACTTTTTTAAATCAATCTATTCCAAATCAAGAAGTAAGGCTGTTTGCTTATCAATTAGAAGGTATTAATTATAAACAACCACAAAATATATTTATCGATACTTATGATGTGGAGCTTTCATATAAAATTAAAGAATTTATTCGGAAGGTTTCTCAACTGAGTCAATATGATTTTCGGAAAGATGAACAGCTTTTCAAAGATTTAATGGCCCATATGAGTGCTGCCTTGAAAAGAAGTTCTCATGCGATTCAAAGTCCAGAAAATCCCCTTTTAGAAAAAGTAACAAAAAAATATGACTGGGTTACCAAGGCGGTTCGTACAAGTTTGCAGGGAATCTTTAGTCAATATCGCTTTTCAGAGGATGAAGTAGGTTACATTGTTATTCATTTTGCTACTTCCTTAGAACGTCATCCGGTTAGTCGAGATTTGTCGGTATTGGTGATTTGTTCTAGTGGGATTGGCACAGCAAGGATATTGGAGAGTCGCATTCGAAAATATTTGCCAGAGTTTCAAACGGTAAAAATTGGTAAGATTTCTGAAATGAGTCGCTTGAATTACAAGGAATTCGATTTGATTCTAGCAACTATTTTCTTGCCTGGTTTCCCGATTCCGTATAAAGTCATTTCTCCATTGTTGTTAGAAGATGAGATTAGTGAAATTAAAAGTCAACTATACAAAATGGAGACTAAGCAAGAAAAAGGTAGCGAAAAAGTCCCTCAGCCAACCATATCTAGTCAGCATGTCTCGTTTCAAGAAATCTATGAATCGATGAAATTGGCTAATGATTTACTTGGCAATTTTGATTTGAAACAAGTCAAGGCACAACCAACAATTGAAGCGACATTAGCACAAATTATTCAAGAATTGAGCGGCACGATTGTTCATGATAGTCAAGCTGTGACCCAACGTGTGATTGACCGCTATTTAATTGCACCTATTGGAATTCCGGAGACCAATATGGCTTTATTCCATTGCGCCGATGAAGAAATATTAGAGCCGTATTTTGCAATTTATGAGATTAACCATACCTTTAGTATTCCTAGTATGGATCGCAAAGGGATATTATTGAAACGGATTTTACTTATGTTGGCACCGGAGCCTATGACTGAGACTCAACGGGGTTTACTAGGAAAGATTAGTAGTTCCATTATTGAAAGTGACTTGAATACGCAAACTTATATGCATGGTTCAAAAGAAGAAATCTATCAATTAATGAGTTCGTTATTTGTAAAAGAAATACAAAAAGATTAAGAATTGGAGGAAGAAAAGATGCATTTAACAGAAAATATGGTGTTATTAAATCAGAGCTATGCTACAAAAGAGGAGGCCATTAGAGCTTGTGGCCGTTTATTAGTAGATAATGGCTGTGTGGATGAAGATTATATCGAAGCAATGATAGAAAGAAATAAGCTAGTCTCAACTTACATGGGAAACTTTATTGCCATTCCACATGGGACAGATGAAGCGAAAAAGTATGTAAAGAAAACAGGAATTTGTGTCATTCAAGTGCCTCAAGGAGTACAGTTTGGCGAGCCTGATTCAGAAGATTTGGCGATGGTTTTATTCGGAATTGCTGGAATTGAAAATGAACACTTAGATTTATTGCAAAAAATCGCGATTTTCTGTTCAGAAGTAGAAAATGTCGTGAAATTAGCTGATGCAAAATCAAAAGAAGAAATCATTCGCTTATTAGAGGAGGCTGAATAAAATGAAAGCAACACATTTTGGTGCAGGCAATATTGGACGAGGATTTATTGGTGAAATTTTAGCAAAAAATGGCTTTAGTATTGAGTTTGTTGATATCAATGAGACGATTATCGATGCTTTAATGTCTAGAAAAGGCTATACGATCGAACTCGCTGAAGAAAGCAAACAACAAATCCAAGTGGCAAACGTAACAGGAATTAACAATCAAAAAAATCCTGAAGCTGTTGTCGAATCCGTAGCAACCTCACAAATTGTAACGACTGCTATTGGTCCAAACATTTTACCGTTTATTGCAGAACTAATCGCTAAAGGCATCCAAAAACGTAAAGCCAATCAAGTGACTGAAAAACTAGATGTGATTGCCTGTGAAAATATGATTGGTGGGAGTCAGTTCCTATTTGAAAAAGTCAAAGCTTATTTAACGCAAGAAGATTTAAATTATGTGAATCAATATGTTGGCTTTCCGAATGCAGCAGTGGACCGCATTGTACCGATTCAACACCATGAAGATCCTTTATTTGTCAGTGTCGAACCTTTCAGTGAATGGGTTGTAGATAAAACACAGATGAAAAATCCTGAGCTTGTGTTAAGTGATGTGGAATATGTGGATGATTTAGAGCCATATATCGAACGTAAACTATTTTCTGTGAATACTGGGCATGCAAGTGTGGCGTATACCGGTGCGTCTTTAGGATATCAAACCATTGATGAAGCGATTGCCGATGAAAAAGTATTGACGACTCTAGAAAATGTACTAAAAGAAACGGGTAGCTTATTAATAGCAAAATGGCAGTTTGATCCACAAGTCCATCAAGCCTATGCCCAAAAAATTGTGGCCCGCTTTAAAAATCCATATATTTCCGATGCAATCACGCGTGTGGCACGTACACCAATTCGTAAATTAGGCTATGATGAACGCTTTATTCGTCCAATACGTGAATTACATGATCGCAATTTAAGTTATCAACAGTTACTAACAGTTGTGGGCTTAATCTTTAATTATCGTGATGAAAAGGATGAACAGAGTGTAGAGTTGCAAAAGATGTTGCAAAATGAATCGCTGGAAGCTGTGGTTCGTAAAGTGACACAATTGACAGATGAAACACTCATTGCTGAAATTGTCGCAGCAGCAAGTAAATAATGTAACGCACCGCTTGAAAGATTTTCAGGCGGTTTTTTGTCAAATGAAGTTTTAAGACATCTGTCCAGGTGAGAATGTCACAGGTTTCAACTACTTGTAAATTTCGATGTTGATAGTCGATGGAACGGATTTGATGAGTCACGATTTGTCCGGTGATATTTTTTGGTGATTTGATATCAACGTACGTAGGATAAGATCTAATGGTAGACGTAATGGGGCAGACTAAGCAAAAAATAGTGTATTGATTGAATTCGTTGCAACTAATTACTAAAGCGGGTCTTCTTTTTTTATTTCTTTTCCTCTAGAGGGATCAAAGTCTAGCAACACGATTTCTCTTTGTTTTGGGTAAGGCATCAATACTCATCCCCCTCAGGTTTCATATTATCCTATTCAAGCGATTCATCAGATAAATCTGCGCTAAAACCTGTCTATTGGTCTTTATCTGCAAAAATATCTTCCTGCTTAGGTTTTAAAATATATGTATCCTCAACTTTGTAAACACTGTATTCTTCTCCGATGTTAGGAGCGATTTCTTTTGGAAAAATAATCCCGACAGCATTTCCGATTTTTCTAGTAGTTATCTTCATGTAAAATACCTCGCTTTCTAACATATCATTAAATTGAATTTGACATATGTTGTGATACAACGAAAATAAAAAGATTTTTGTGCAATTGGTCTAGACAAATATGGATCTTGGTGTTAGAATTGGTATGTACCAATAAGAAGAGGAAAGAGTGAGAAAGATGAAAGTAGTAAAAGTAACCAATGCAAATGAAGGTGGGCAAAAAGCCTTTGAATTATTAAAAGATTGTCTGGCACAAGGAAAGAAAACTTTTGGTCTAGCAACAGGGGGTACACCAGAAACCTTGTATCAAGAAATGGTCAAAAGTGATTTAGACTTTTCGGATTGCGTTTCAGTCAATTTAGATGAATATGTGGGCTTAGGTGGCGAAAATGAGCAAAGTTATCGTTACTATATGAATGATCACTTATTTAATCACAAACCTTTTAAAGAAACTTTCGTACCAAATGGATTGGCTAAAGATTTAGAGGCTGAATGTGTGCGCTATGATGAAGTGATTGCGACTCATCCAATCGATTTTCAAGTTTTAGGAATTGGTGAAAATGGCCATATCGGCTTTAATGAACCAGGCACGAGTTTTGATGTGACAACTCATGTGGTAGACTTAACGCCATCAACAATTTCAGCCAACCAGCGCTATTTTGCAAGCCGTGAAGAAGTACCAACGCAAGCGCTATCTATGGGGATTAAATCCATTATGCAAAGTAAGCAAATTGTTCTTTTAGCCTTTGGTGAGAAAAAAGCAGATGCCATCCAAAAAATGGTAGAAGGACCAGTAACCCCCGATGTGCCAGCAAGTGTCTTACAAAATCATCCAAATGTAACGGTGATTGTGGACCAAGCAGCTGCAAGTAAATTAAATTAAAAAATGATTGAAGCCGAGAAAGTGGAGTTCTTCCCATTTTTCGGCTTTTTTGACAGTTAAATGCATAGTAAATAAAAAGTGATTATTAATTGAATAATATTGATATCTAATGTATATCAAATGTAGAAAGAACCTATATAGTAAGAAGTGTTTTGTATGGCACCACAAGCAACAATTAGTAAATGAGGCAATTCTAGTGGTATTCGAATTCCAACATCAATAGTGGGAAATATGCACCTAGAACTTGGAGATAAACTTGAATTTATTATAGATGATGACCAAACGATAACTTTAAAAGTAATAAAAAAACATGAAAATATTTTTAGCAGTATAGAAGCGAAGAACTATGATTTCCAAGCTGATTTAAAAAATGATGTCTATGCTATAGAATTACCACCAGTTGGACGGGAGATTATCAAATGAATAAGTATCCTAAGCAAAAAGATATTATCATCATTGACTCTGAAGCTCATTCTGGAAAGGAATACGGAGGGCATAGTAGTGAGAATATTCGTCGTCCAATGGTTGTGGTTAGCAGTGATGAATATAATCAATCTACTGGTATGATTATTGGTATGCCGATAATTTCTGCTGATAAGAGCGCATATCCCTTACTTTTTAAACCGATTATGGTGACAAATGGTGATGGTACAGGAATAAAAGGGTATGTGATTACGTGGCAATCACAAAATTTTGATTTTTATGCACGAAATGGTGCGATTGTTAATAGAGTATCAGATATTTTTTTAGCGATTTACAAAAGGTTGTCAAAGATATACATGGTATTCGCTAATGTTGAGACAGTTTTCATTATCGGAAGCTGTCTTTTTTATGAGTATATTGACGCAAATGCTTGATTATAGGTAAATGTTTCAATTGAAGTTGCGGATTTACTTTGTCTTACCCTTGTTTTTTTATAAGTGAAAATGTTAAAATGAGATGAAACGTTTTCGATTTATTAAAAAGGGGATGAAAAAAATGAATTATCCGTTATTAGCGCATAAAATGCCGGAAAGAATCAAAAAAGTGTGGCGATGGACCTGGTTAGTAGAAACAATCATAGCACTTTTGCTAGGTGGCGTTGCGTTTTTAATCTATCATTTTATTTGGCATAATCAATGGTTATTTTATGGTTTGTTGGTTTATTTATCAGTGGTTATCTTAAAAGCAATAGTAGATTTGGCTTTGATTCCTTATCGCTATACTTTTCATCGTTATGAATTGGCTAGTGAAGATTTGGCTTTTCAGGAAGGATTTATTTTTCGCTCGACGACTTATGTTCCCTTAAATCGTATCCAACATATCGAAACAGAGCAAGGTCCCTTCTTGCGCCATGAAAATTTGATGGAGTTGGTGATTCATACTGCAGCGACGAAGCATAAAATTTTAGGCTTAGATGTCAATGAAGCTCAACAACTTCGCGCGCAAATTATCGAGATGGTAAGGCAGGCGAAAGAAGATGTCTAAGAAAAATCATTATTCGAAACTGTATTTACTTTTTGCGCCTCTTCGTTCTTTAGTTAAATTGATTTGGCAAATTGTTATCCTTTTTGTATTAAGTAGTATTTTTGGTAAGGATCGGGATTACTTATCCAAACCCCATTTTTGGTTGTTTATCCTTTTAGCTTCATTGGGGATTTTTCTTTTAGCGGTGGGATATCATGTGGCTTGTTACTTGACGCAAACTTACGAATTGACCGAGGATGCTTTGATTTTTCGCAAAGGTATTTTTGTCAAGCAAGAAATCATTGTCCCTTATGAACGAATGCAAACAATCAAGAAAAATCAATGGTTTTATATGGTGCCGTTTGGGGTAGTTCGTCTGATGGTCGAAACGGCTGCACACTCCGGAAAAGAAGCAGAGGTTGATTTGCCATTGGTGCCGTATGCGTTATATGATGAATTAGAAGCAAGACGTCGTGATGAACCGCAGATAATATCGAAAGAAAAAACGCGTCAAGCAGACTTTTCCTTGTCTTCTAAGGATTTATTGACATTTGCTTTGACCGAGTTGTCCTTGTTAGCACCAGTTGTCTTAATGTTGGGTGCTTTGGAATTTATCCCAGATAGTTTGCAAGATCGCTTATTAGGAAATTTCAGCCATATGATTATTCTTGCGGCGGTGGGCTTCTTTTGTATCGCCTATCTGATTAGCGCTATTATTATGGTCTTAAAAACAGTGCTGAAATATGCCAATTTCCAAATATTCCAGGAAAGTACTGGGGCTTTGCGAATTGAATATGGTTTGATTGAACAAAAGTCGCAAGTGATTCCAATGAGCAAAATTCAAGGTGTGCGTATCAAACAAAATATTTTCCGCATATTTTTCGGCTTGGTCAGTGTGGATTTACTGATTGCTGGTGGTCAAGAAAAACAAGAAGGGGAAAAAGAATCCTTAACGTCTCATCCGATACTAATTCCTGTAACAAAGATTAGTGAAGCCGATACGTATTTGACACAGTTTTTACCCGATTTTGATTTTCAGGTGTCCTTAAAAGAAATGCAGCAATTGCGGTTATGGTATTTTAGTCGTTTTAAATTTTTAATTATCGCAATTCCAATTGGGGCGTATTTCGTCTTTCATTTTGCGATTTTGCAGTTAGCTTTAGCGATTGTCTTGTTAGCCGCACTTTCATTAGGGTATGCCTATTACCAAAGTAAATCCCAAGCGTACGGGATGAATGAGCACTTTATTGTTTTTCGCGATGTTCGTTTGTTGGAACGTGTCCAAACGATTTTGCCACGAAAAAATATTCAGAGTCTAGAAATGCGGACTTCTCGTTGGCTGTATCCTAAACAATTAGGCCATTGTAAGTTGAATGTGAAAGCAGGCGATGATGATTTTCACACGGAATTGAATTATTTACCACTTGCTGATATTGAACAGATGATACATTTTTATCGAAAAAACGCTTAGCTTAGGTGATCAAATGGATGAATTAGAAAAATTATGGCAACAATATCGTACGGAAATGACCTTTAACGTGGGGGTGCTCCCGGAAAGTTTAAAGCAGCAAGGTACTATTTTGACTTTTACACCTAAATCGATAGTGTGCTTGCGTGGAAGTTTTCCTGAATATATTTATTTTGTCTTATCAGGAGAAGCAGTAGGACTTAGAGAGTATGTCAATGGTCAAGAGTACAGCTATTTCCAGTTAAATGCCGAAAATGGTGTCGTAGGGTTATTAGAGGTTTTGGCACATAAAAAGCATCATATTGCTACGGTAGTTGCAAAGAGTGAATTGAAAGTTTTGCGCTTGCCATCTAGTACGGTGTACCGAAGTTTACAAAATGATTTGCCGCTTTTACGTAAGTGTTTAGCATGGTTGGCTCAAGATTTTTATGCGCGTTCTGGTAATGATGGACTCTTTTATTATTCCAAAGCGATTGATCGGGTGCGCTTCTTTTTGGCTAGCTTCTATGAAAAGCATCACCGTAGCAAAGAGCGGCTATTGATTCCGGTATCTTATCAGGAAATCGCGAAGCAGTTAGGTTTGAGTGAGCGTACAGTCGGCCGAAGTATCCAAACTTTAAAGCAAGGTGCAGAAATCACGGTTGATAAGAAGAAAATTTATTTGTCCAACCAGCAATATATGCAGCTCTTAACTAAAATTGAAATTGATTGAGAAAAGATGAGTTTTCGGGCTCATCTTTTTTGATTAGAATTTACTAATCTAACTTTTAAAACCGAATATTTTTGCTATAATCTCTAACAATATACATTTTTTCAAAAGGGTGATTTGGATGGAAAAAGCATTATTACAACGTGTTCCAAAAGTAGAGTTACATTGTCATTTAGATGGTTCGATTTCGATGGCTTGTTTAGAGAAAATGGCGAAAAAAGATGGCTATCCTCTGGAAAATTTAGCTAAGGTTCATGCGCCTAAAAAATGTCAAAACTTACAGGCCTATTTAGATAGTTTTGATGCGGTATTGCCATTACTACAAAGCGAAGAAAACTTAACAATGGCCGCCTACGATTTAGTTGAGCAAGTGAGTAGCGAGAATGTTCGTTATCTAGAAATACGTTTTGCACCACTTTTACATACCCATCAAGGCTTAAGTGTGTCTCAAATTCTCGATGCTGTATGTCTGGGGATTGAGCAAGGCATGCAAGATTATGAGGTGGAAGTGAATTTGATTATTTCAGCCATGCGTCATCATAGCAATGAACGCAATCTTGATCTTGTAGAAAAGGTCTGTTCGATGCAACAAGCGCGTGTGGTTGGCTTTGATTATGCAGGTGATGAGCGAGATGATTTAGGCGAGCGTGGGGAAGTTGTTGCTTTGGCTAAGAATAAGCAAATGCAAATTACTTTACATGCTGGTGAATGTGGGTGTGCCCATCACGTGGTTGAAGCGATTCATCTTGGAGCGACTCGAATTGGCCATGGTGTAGCGATTAAAGATGACTTAAAAGCTTTAGATTTGTGTGTCCAAAAAGGCACTTTATTAGAAATTTGTCCAACGAGTAATCTGCAGACTAATGCAGTCGATACCATCGAAAATTATCCTTATCCGCTCTTTGTGGAGAAAAAAGTGAAATTTTGCGTCAATACTGATAATCGCACCGTTTCGAATACAAGTTTAATGAATGAGTATGCTTTATTAAATCAATATTTTGGTTTTGATTTGTCTATGATGAAAAAAACAAATGTTGACGCGATTCAGGCGAGTTTTGCTCATCCAGCGACAAAAGAGCGAATCCGCTGTGAATTAGAGCAGAAATATCAGGAATTGATGCACGAAAATAATTAAATACCAAATGTAATCCTTTTCAAATCAGGACAATTGACCTTTTCTATACAATTCGAGTTGAATATACTGTAATTGAAAGATGTTGGAAAGGAGCAAGCCCTGATGTTGAAAAATATTCAAGTTTCTCAGTTAGTAAAGATTATTGTAGGAACATTACTTGTCGCTTTAGGAATTACGTTAATGATTACGAGCCAATTAGGGGTGGATACCTTAAGTGTTGCCCTATTTGGTGTAATGAATTTTATTCCCTGGAAATTTGGCTACTTAACATTAACTTTTAATTTAATTATTTTAGCGTTTGCCCTATTTTTTGATCGCCAACAAGTTGGACTTGGTAGTTTTGCGAATGCTTTTGGCGTAGGCTTAACCGTAAATGCTTTGACGCCCATTTTAACGGCTAGTGAATTTTTAACGAGTCATACGTACTTGACCATGGCTTTAGGAATTATAGTTTATGGGTTAGGTGTGGGGGTTTATGTTGCAGGCAATCTCGGTTCGGCTGCGGTAGAGTGTTTGACCATGATGATTGTGAAGGCTACAAAATTCCCATTGCGTTATGTGCGGATTAGCTTAGATGCTTTAATGGTTGTCATCGGATTACTCTTAGGTAGTCAAAGCTTTGGCATCGGCACGATTATTTGTGTCATCACTACTGGTTTCATTATGGAGCGAGTGTTAGTCTTTTTTGAGAGATTAGAGCATAAAGCCCAAGAAAAGCTAATCTCTCAAGTTAAATAATAGATAAGTCAAAAAAAGTCTTGATGGTTATCTGCATCGATAGCTATCAAGACTTTTTGCGTATTTTGACATAAAAAAATCTAGCCCAACACCGTGAGCTAGATTTATGTACCAATAAATATTATGCTTTGTTGATGTGTTCAGTGACATCAAATTTGAACTTCTTACCTTCTGAAATATCTTCAATTAACTGTTGAACTAATTCGATTAATTCTTCGCGTGTTAATGTGATGATACCTGCAAGTAACATGGTAATTAGACCATTAACGACAATCCATGCTTCTAAATGTAATAATTCGTAGTCTTCTTTAGGTAATTTGCCAAAACGACGACTTTGTTTAGATAATTCTTTGTAGAACTCTATAGAATATTCATACATGATAGGTCCGCCGCCTTTTGGATCAACGAATAATGCCTTGAATAATTTAGGTTTTTTCAAGGCGAACTCAACATAGTGAACAGGTGCATCGACAGTCAAATCGCCTGTGATTGGTTGACTCATAAATTTACGGGTTAAATCTGTTTGAATTTTTTGTAACAGTGTACGTTTTAAGTCTTCCATGTTCTTAAACTCAAGATAGATTGGCTGCGTAGAAATGCCCATCTTCTTGGCTACGTTACGGGCAGTAAACTTTTCAAAACCACTCTCTAAAACAACTTCATGTGCCGCTTTCAATATCTGATCTTTTGTATAAACTTTACGACGCATAACATTCACCCCTTACGCTCTTTTCTATATTTTAACTCAAAACATAATAATTTGTAAAGTGAAAACATAAATAAATTGGTTATTTAAATGAATAAGAAAATTGAATTCTAGTATTTCTATTTCTAAAAAATGAAGTAATCGATTATTTTGGAATTGGTTTCAAATAACTACCTAAATTTTTAGGGTGTGGGTGTTTAATAATATAATATTTTATAAAAATAAACCTTAAATAATAAAAGTGAAAGAATAAGATAATTATTTTTTTGACACGAAAAAATAATTATCTTATTTCAGTCCATAATAATAGAATGAAATCTAAATATTGAAAGTACACATTTCACTGCGTATAATTTGAAAATTATTGATATTTTTTAATATAGCATCCATTTATTTTATTCAGTCTTTGGAGTAGGTGCGATGCCTTTTAATAATACTTCTATCCAATCTTCAGTAAACGGCAAAGCTTCCTGATAGATTTCTGGATGGGAGAAACCATTAACCATTGCCTGCGTATAAAGTAGTAAAAATTCATCACTGTATTTTTCGTCAATCGCACCTTCTTTGCGTCCTTGTTGCAATAATTTCTTCATTACTCCAAAAGATTCTTGCGTATAATCATTCATTTTTTGAGCCAGTTTTTGGTCGCTTGTTTGGGTATAATAGCGCATTAAATCTAGGTAAAATTGTTGTTCGGTTTGAGCAATCGTATCGACTTTTAGTTGGGTTAATGCCATAAAAGTTTCATTGAAGCTTTTGTTTTTAGCGAGGATGACTTCACTTTTTTGCTTCATTTGATTTAAATAGTAGAAAAAAGTTTCTTGGATGAGGTTTTCCTTGGTTTCAAAATACTTAAAAATGGTGGCTTTAGAAATGGCAGTGGCTTCCACAATTTTTTGAACGGTTAGATTATTAATGCCATTTGGATGATTCATAATTTCTAAAGCTGTTTGTAAAATTTGTTCTCTTTTTTTGGCACTACGCCTTTCAAATCCATTCATTACGATTATCCTTTCCGTCATTTTCTATATTCAATTATAACTAAAAAAAGAAATTTTGTGAACTGTATTAACGAAATAAGTTCAAATCATATTGACAAGTCAATGCTAGATGTTTATTATTGAACTGAAATTATCTTTTTAGTTCAAAAAAGAAGGTGTAAGAAATGAAACCTATTGTAAAAATTGCCCAATTATCCAAAAATTTTGGGAAAACGGCCGCATTAAAAGAAGTCAATTTTGAAGTTTATCCAGGAGAGGTTGTCGGTTTTATCGGACCAAATGGCGCAGGAAAGTCCACGACCATTCGGATTATGTTAGGATTATTGAAAAAATCTGGTGGTACAGTCACTATATTTGGTAAAGATGCCTGGCAAGATTCTTTAGCCATTCACGAATCCATCGCTTATGTTCCAGGAGATTTAGCTTTATGGGAGAACTTGACAGGCGGGCAGACGATTGACTTATTGATGAAATTACACGGTAAAGGAAATCAAGCTAAAAAAGAGGAACTTGTCCGAAAATTTCAGCTAGATTTATCCAAAAAGGTCAAGAGTTATTCAAAAGGAAATCGGCAAAAAGTTGGCTTAATTGCAGCTTTGGCGGTAGATTGTGAGCTTTACATTTTAGATGAACCAACGAGTGGCTTAGATCCTTTAATGGAGAGCGTCTTTCAAGATGAAGTCGCACGTCTTAAAGCGGAACAAAAGGCCGTCTTGCTATCTTCGCATATCTTGAGTGAAGTGGAACGTTTGGCAGATCGGGTGGTTATCATTCAAGAAGGACGTGTCGTGGAAAGTGGGACTTTAGAACAATTACGCCATTTAACACGTAGTACGGTTCATTTAGCCTTAAAAGAAAATATTGCGACATTAGAAAATTTAAGCTTTATTCATGATTGGACACAGACTGGGCAAAATCAAGCGACCTTCTCGATTGATCATCAAGCTTTAGACGAATTATTAAAAGAATTAAATCACTATCAGGTGCAAAAGTTAGAAATCTTACCACCAACTTTAGAAGAATTATTTATGCGCCATTATCAAGTGAAAAAATAAGGGGTGAGTGTAATGGAAAATAATTTTGCGCAAACCTTTACCTTGTTACGTTTTCAATTGCGTCAAAAGTGGTTGTGGCTTGCACTTTGGTTGTTTGGATTAACGGCTTTTGCTAGTGGTTATGTCCCTGCTTTTGAAAAAATTGCGGAAGACCAAGGGAAAATCGGCTTATTTGTCACGATGCAAAATCCCGCCATGGCAGCAATTGTTGGACCATTACCGGTTGATGTAGCGAATAATTATACGGTTGGTGTGATGTATGGCCATGAAATGACGCTTTTTATCGCTGTTGTCACGATGATGATTGCCGGTAGCTTTATGATTGAGCAGACAAGAAAGACAGAAGAAAATGGTCAGCTAGAAATTCTTAAATCGCTAGGAATTGGTGCTAGAGCTTATAGTATGGCGGCTATTTTACTGGTCTTGATGCATACGATTTTAATGGTCGTACTGATTAGTGGGCTTTTAGTCTCTTATCATGTTCAAACAGTAGATGTTGCTGGTAGTATGTATTTTGCTAGTTCTATCGGTTTGGCAAGTTTATTGGGTGCAAGTCTCGCTTATGTCTGTGCCCAAATTTTTCCGACTAGCTCGCAGGCACGCGGTATTTTCTTTAGTATCGTCGGTTTACTTTATTTATTGAGAGCTAGTACCGATGTCAGCAATCTTGACTTTTCTAAAATCAATCCGCTTGCTTGGACATATTTAGGTCAGCCTTTCCTTCGTAATAATTTGAACTACATCTCAGCGTTACTCGTACTCACTTTGGTTTTATTCCTCGTAGGTATGAAGCTAGAGAGTCAGCGCGATTTAGGAGCCAGTCTGTTAGCGGCGCGCAAAGGAAAAACGCAAGCAAAAGGCTATTTAACAACACCTTTAGGATTCATTTTTTATCTTAATAAAGGAACAATCATTGCTTGGTTCATAGCGGACGTGATGATTGCTTTAATGTATGGTTCTATTTACGGAGATATTGATACTTTTGTGAGCAGCAATGAATTAATCAGCCAAATGTTTGCCAATGATGCTTCTAGTTTAACTGATTCTTTCACCTCTTTAATTATGGTTGTTATGACGGCCATTGGCTTAGTCATGCCTTTAGTTGTGGTGCGTAAAGTACATACGGAAGAAGCCAAATCGCGCTTGGGCTATCTCGTGGTGCATCGAGTGAGTCGCGGAAAAATCTACTTATCTACTTTATTTTTATCGTTGGTGTTTGGCTTATTGGCTATTATATTGAATGGGATAAGTTTAGGAGTAGCTGCGGTAAGTTCGATGAAGGCGGAGAGTTATGATTTTGTATGGACCTGCTTAAAAGCGGCGATGAATCAATGGCCTTTAGTGTGGCTATTTGTTGGTTTGATGTTATTGAGTTTAAGTTTACCTGCCATTTTTGGGTGGCTCGTCTATGGCTTATTAGGCTATAGTTTTTGTGTGACGTATTTTGCAGTCTTGTTAGATTTGCCAAAATGGGTGGTGCATACGTCGCTATTTGATCTATTAGCCAAGATGCCGATGGATAAATTTTCACTTGCGCCATTTATTGGGTTAAGTGTTGCTGGCATAGTGGCAATGGTAATCGGCTGCTGTCTATTTACAAATAAAGAAATCAAAGCATAGAAAAAAAGCCATCTTAGTGTAAAAGCTAAGGTGGTTTTTTGTGCCAAATTTGCTTGATGTTCATTGAGAAAAAGGACACAATCTGATTTTAGATTATGCTATAATGGTTTCAAAAGAAGAAGACAGGTTTTGTCGTTTGCTTTTACCGTAATAAGATGAGTACCGTTCGTGAAGCTTATGATGTGCTAGAAGATGGAGATAAAAAGCCGATAAACCTCGAAAAAGCCGATAAAAAGCCGATAAACACCAAAAAAGCCGATAAAAAATCATCAGGCTTATTCGAAAAATGATAGATTAACGATAGAACAAGAAAGAATCGCCAAAATTATCGACTATATCAATGTACACGGAGAAATTACAAATAGAGAAGCAAGAGAATTATTAGGCTTGGCTGATTCTACCACTAAACGATTTTTGCGAAAAATGGTAGCACAGTCCTTACTAGTTGTAGAAGGAACACGCAAAACGACCAGGTATCGATTAGCATCAAAGAATGAATAAGTTGGAAAGGAATCAATATGGGAACAACACATAAAAAAGACAATCAACGTTATTATAATCCAATTCGAAAAGCAATATTAAATTATAAAATGATTGAACCAGGAGAAAAAGTAGCGATTGGGTTATCTGGAGGAAAAGACAGTACGACGCTACTTTATTTACTGGATACGATAAAGAAACAAAAGCGTTTAGGGTTTGATTTTGATCTTCATCCAATGATTTTAGATATGGGGATGGATATGGATTTAACCCCGCTAAAAGAGTTTTGCGAATCTTTAGGGTATGAGTTAGACATTGTACCGACTGATATTGCCAAGATTGTATTTGATATCAGACAAGAGAAGAATCCATGCTCTTTATGTGCGAATTTGCGCCGTGGGATTCTATATCAAACGGCTAAAGAGCGCGGCTGTAGCAAGGTTGCACTTGGTCACCACTTAGATGATGCGATTGAAACTTTTATGATGAATTGGCTGTTCCATGGTGAATTTCGTAGTTTTGAACCGATGACTTATCTTACACGCAGCGAGGTTTCGATTATCCGTCCATTGTTATATGTGGAAGAAACTGCCATTAAGCATTTTGTGCAACGTGAAGGGCTACCGGTGATTTTTAACCCATGTCCTGCTGATAAAAAGACCAAACGAGAAGAGATGAAGCAATTGGTCAGTCGTTTAAGTGAGACTTATCCAGAAGTACGTCAAAAATTCTTAAAAGGGATGGAAACAGGAACTTATGAAAATTTCTGGACACCCAAGCTAGTTGATGCTCCAAATAAAAAAGCAAATGTTACTGAGGATGAAGGTGGCACACACTGTCATTGCCATTAACGAGTAATAAACACAAGGAGGAAAAGAGACGGATATTTCAAAATTAACCATAGAAGATAAGGCACAAATTTCAGGAGAGTATTTTCTAAATCATAGTTTTATCCGCTATGAAAATCAGCTGATAGATTTTGATACACTTTTGTCAGGATTTGATTTTTTTGATCTTGAGCTAACAGGAGAAGAAACAATCCCGCAAAGAGCGAATAAAGTTGCCCAATTACTCGATTATTTGAAAGATACACCGGAAGTACAAGAGGATGACTTTGTAGAGACTTTTCCGTATTATGAAAATGCCGATTAATTACAAGAAGCGATGGAAGACCTGCTTCAGTTCCGTTTTTTATTAAAAGAAGATGATGAAAGGCTTTATGAATTGATATTGAATGAAACGGACTTTCGTGAATCCTTGGAATTTGCAGAAGTTGGTGATTATGCTACCTTTTTCAATCTTGTAGCAAGTGATTTAGAATTAGCGCTTTATATCAATTATTTGACGAAAATCTATCAAGTTGTACGTGAACAACAAATTTCAAGCGCGATTCCTGATTTTGCTGAATTACCCATTGTGACGCAACGCTTAATTCAAAAAATGGATGCTGGAATTTTGTCGCAACAAGCCCTCCGTATGATGGATTTAGCTCTTGCTCGTTTGGAACCAGAGATTAGTGAAGCCTTAGCCGAAAATATAGAGAGTTATTTAGCATTTAGTGATAAAGAGAATATCCTAGAGATTATAGATGCTATGGATGAAGAGGAACTAAGTCAAGCTTTGGATGCTATGAGTGATGACGATGTGGCTGATATACTTACGGCGATGATAGATGATTTATCGAATGAAGACTATGGCATGTATAACTATATCTTTAAAATCTATCCTAAAGGTTTTGGTCTACAAGTATATCGAATCATTCAAATGGCAGGTAATCAATCATTAGAAGACTTATTAGTGACCTTTTTAGATTCGATGAAATTTGATTTTACACACCTTTATCGCTTTGAAGTGGATGGTTTCTCTTATGAACGAAGCGAGGAATATATGGATGTGTTTTCTGAATTGGGTTCTGAAACGACCTTGGATTCCTTGGTATTGGAAGAAAATGAAGTGTTTGAAGCCGTTTATGATTTTGGTGATAATTGGCAATTTATCTTTAAAGTTCAAAAGATGGAACAAATTGAAGCTGAACAAGATTATTGTCAAACCAAAGTGTTAAAAGAAAAAGGTTACATTGAACAATATCCGGAATATTGAAAAAGAGAGGTTCCTGAAATGGGTATTTTGGGACCTTCTTTTTATGGTGTTCAGATTGAAAATGAGAATAAAATGATACTGTGATATTTACTTTATCATTTTTTTTGGTATATTTTAATTATCATTCGTTTTTTTTAGGAGGGAAAGATAATTGAAATTTAGTCATTATACAGCCAATTTTAAGCACCTTATTTTAGGTCGCTCTGTAAGAAATATTGCTGATAGTTTTTATTTAGTAGCACTATCTTTAGGGTTAGTGGCCGTCTATCACATTGATGCTGCAAATTTGTCCCTTTTTACGTTAGTTGGAATGTTGCCGAATTTGTTTGCTTTTTTATACGGACCTTACTTGCATCATTTGAAAAAAGATAAAGCTTGGTTACTTACTTTTCAAACAGCACAGTTATTTATCATGTTATCGATTATTACAACCCTTTATTTTCACGGATCGATTTACTTGATGTATGGTTTGAATTTTTTATTTAGTTTGACAACCAGTTTGTTAAATACGATTCAGATGAAAGTCATACCAGCTACTTTAGATAATAATGATGAATTGATTAACGCTTCGATTGATATTCAATATGTCGCAAGTAATGTGATTGATATTGTCAGTAACTTTATCGCTTCGGTATTGCTAACTTTTTTATCGTATTTATTGCTGATGGATTTAAGTATCCCATTCTTTATTGGGGCGATTTACTTTATGTTCCGATTGAAGATTAAAGATGCCTATTTTGCTAATGAAAACGAGGATAATGAGGAAGCAGAAGAGCAGCGCATTCGTACCAAACAATCTTTACAGGAATTCTTCAGTGAAAAAAGGGCTTCCTTCATTATTTGCACAGAAGCTGTCTTAAGTGGGGGCACCGACCTTTTACTCACGTTAGCACCATTGTATTTATTAGCAGAAAAGATTCCGTTGACTTATTTAGGTATCGTTATTGCCACTAGACGAGCTGCCGATTTACTTGGTGCCATGGCAGCATCTAAAATTAAAATGAATCCCTATCGTTTCTTCAGCGTAGACTATATGATTTCTGGACTGGCTCTATTACTGATTTTCATTTTGCCACAACCATTACTTAAATTAGTCTGCCTATTCGTTGCCTTCTTTGTTATTGGCATTTCTGGTAATATATTTGAAAAGATGGTTTACGAAGCATATGATCATTCGAAAATGGCTTTGGTCTTTTCAGTGATTTCTAGTTTGTATACCGCTTTTGGTATTATTTTCTTATTAGTTCCTACCGTATATGATAATATCACGGTATTAGGTATTGTTATCAATGTAGCTACCATTTTTGTTGGTATCTGGTTGTGGATTCGAAATCAGGTGACAAAAAAGCGTTGAAATGAATTTAGATAGGAATGTTTAGGATGAAATCAGTAATATATGATTTACGTAAGCTCATAGGGTTACAGTTCATATTTTCAACATTATGGACATTAACTAATGTATGTTTGCCCTACATGAATATGATTTTATTTAATCATGTGGGCCATCTCACGTTAAAATTAGTTATCTTTTTGTGTATTGGTTATTTCAGTCTTATTTTGGCAAATTCTTTTTTTCAAGATAAGTATCAATCTTTAGAATGGAAAATATCTGCAGAATTTCGGCGAATTATGCAAACTAGGCTTTTTCGTAAAATTCTATCGCAATCTAATCGAAACTATCGAAGTCATACGCAAGCAGGCTATCTAGCTATTTTTACTAATAATATTGAAGTGCTGGATGAAGAATACTTAAGTCCATTCATCGACATGTTGAGAGCTATGATAGAAATTATTTTTTACACAGGTGCTCTAATTCTCTTTGTTGATTGGAAAATTGCAGCAGTGGTTCTATTGGCTTCATTATTAGCCTCGGTATTACCGAAATATACAGCAGAAAAATTAGCCACTTTACGAAAAAATCAATTAGCAGCCTATGAACAATATGTCAAACACTTAAGCACCTTTTTAAAAGGCAAGTCGCTATTTACACCGTTTACTTTTTTGAATTTAACCAAGCGTCACGATTATTATGCAGAAAGCAACCAAAGTAGTTTATATGATTACGGACGTTTTAAGACCTTTGCTAATGTAATGAGTGGTTTGGCAATGTTTATTGTCAATTTTTTGGCCTTTGTGATGGTGGCAGTGCTTTTATATCGTAAAGAATTATCTGTAGGTGCAGCGGTGGCCACTTTTTCTTATGTTACCAACTTTGTCTATCCCATTCGCTATATTCTAACTGATGTGAATGCTTTACACGCTTCCAAAAAAGCACGTCAGGAAATGGAAAATTGGCTACAAGCAGAAGAAATGCTCATTAGAAATCAGACAAAATATCCATTTGAAAGCCTAGAAATTTGTGATTTAAATTTACAAACGTCAGAAGGGAAGCAGCTATTCCAACATTTAAATTTAAAACTACTAGCAGGAGATAAAGTCGCGTTAGTAGGGCCGAATGCTAGTGGTAAATCCACATTGTTGCAATACATTTATCAACGAGAGGGAGCTACTGCAGTTATTTGGAATCAAGGTAAAGTTCAGGAAAATGAAATAGATGATTTTGTTGAATATGTGGGGCAGGAATCTGTAGTGTTTGAAGATACAGTGGCTAATAATTTAACCTTGTTTGGCAGTTATCCACTAAAAAGAGAGCTACTGGCCTATCTTCCTGTAGACTTTGATGAAAATAGCTACTTATCTCCAGAAACAATGAGTGGTGGAGAAAAGCAAATGATTGCGCTATTACGTGCGTTACATGCCAATAAAGGTTTGCTGCTTTTGGATGAACCTTTTGCGGCACTAAGTAAAGAAATGTCTGAAAAATATACAGATTTATTATTACAACAAAAAGAACTGACTGTCTTAATGATTACACATGACAAGCGAGCGAATTATTTAGAACAATTTCAACAAATATGGCAAGTAGAGCATCAGAATATCAAAATAATTGTAGACGAGAAAAATTGAATAAAAATGAGAAAGTTCAGAAAATTCTATTGACAAGAAGCCATGAAAAGAATAGCCTTTTATTAAGGAATGTGGTTTTACTGACTACATTTCTAAAGGTGGTGAAAGCAATGAACAATACATTTAACACTCAAATTTTTTAATAAAGAGAGGTTATTTGTATGATAAAAAAATTAATTTCAAGAAAAGTTTTTGTTGTCTATTTTATATTCATTGCACTTACTTGGTTAGAAGCGGTGGTAAATCCGTGGTTAGTGAGTCGAATTGTTGAGCTTTTTCAACAACGTCAACTACATCTATTGTGGCAAGCACTTGTTTTTGGGGTGATTGGCAATTTGCTGATATTAATCGGACTTACTGGGAAACGTTACTACTTCGCCAAATTGATAGCTGAATTTTCCTATCATTTAAAACAAAAGATCACCCAACATTTTTTGTATGGTCAACAAATAGAGAATGATGCATTTTTGGCGGATATCGAAAAAGATGTTCCACAATTAGAAGAAACCTACGTCGAACCATTAGTGATTGTTATGGCTTCTCTAGGATTTACCAGTATTTCCATTATCTATGCACTAGCTACCAATTTTTATCTAGGTTTAGTCTTTGTTTTCTTTTATGCAATTCCGGCAATTTTTGCGCGGTTTGGTGGAAAACAACTTGATGATTTATCGCAAGCGAAGATGCAGGCGAACCAACGTTATCTTCAATCGTTAACGGATGTACTAAAAGGTATTCGAGTCATTCGGAATTATAGGGTACAAGCTTTTTTTGAAACAAGATTAACGGCTAAATTATCAACAAGTACCGAAGAAAATTTAAAGCTTGAAAAGAAACGCTCACTAAAAAGCTTTGTTATCAATGGGTTGGACACTTTTTGTTCATTAATCCCTATTATTATTGGTGGGGTGATGTGTTATTATCAACAACTATCTCCAGCACAATTTGTAGCTATCTATCTTGTCAGTTATAATATTGGCTATCAGTTTCAAGAATTAGCTTATTTTTTAAATACATTACAGGGAAGCAAGGGACTTCGTGAAAAGTACGCACCTATTTTAGAAGAAGTTAGCCCAAGTAAAAAGAAGTACGTGGATACATTATTTCCAATTACTTTTGAAAATGTTTCTTTTTCCTATGAACAAAAGCCAATTTTAAAGCATTTTTCATGTGAGATTCGTCAAGGCGAAAAAGTAGTGATTATTGGTGAAAGTGGTGTAGGAAAAACGACTTTGCTAGATTTGCTGTTTGGAGATTTAAAGCCGACTTCAGGTAAAATTCTTTTTGCAGGTCAAGAACTCTCCCCAGCACAAAGAAAACAACTTATAGGTTATGTATTACAAGATAACTATTGTTTTAGTGAACTAACGATGGCTGAAAATATTGCTTTGTCTACTGATTATAAAGTGGAAAGCGTACATCAACTTTTACAAAAAGTACAATTAAATAAAGAACTTGATCAACTGCCAACACTATCTGGTGGTGAGCGACAAAGAATGGAAATTGCGCGTATGTTGTATCATGAAAAAAATCTGATTTTAGCTGATGAAGTGAAGGCTAATTTAGATGCGCAGACGATGGCAAAAATCGATGAATTACTTTTTGCACTTCCACAAACAATCGTTGAAGTTCGGCATCATTATTCTAAGATAGATTTGGAACGTTATGATCAAGTAATTCAGTTAAGTTAACAATAAATAAATATCCCAGCTAGATTCATGTAAGTCTAGCCGGGATTTTTTGTATTATTAAATTCTAAAGTATAGGCTGGAAGGAAACAGTCAATGTATCGCCAATGTCTTTTTGCAGTTCTTGACGAATATCTTTGCGGACGCCGAGAATATAACAGACACTGCCATCCGGATTTTTTACTCCCATATTGACAATGCTGCCTTCATAATAGACCGTTTCAAAATAGACTCTGACCTTTAGACGACCTTTACCAAAAGAGTCTTTAATATTGACGGGCACGCGGACATAAGCGCCCCCTTTGCCCACTTCAGACGCTTCAATCACACTGGTAAATTGATAAGCGGCTTCCAGGGGAGAAAAGTGAGCATAATTTGTGAAATCTTGTATTGAATCCATTATCATATCCCTTCTAGCTAATCTTGACGCAGAATTTTTTCCATTTTTTTGCCTTTTGCGAGTTCATCAATTAATTTATCTAAATATCGAATTTGTTGCATTAGCGGATTTTCAATATCTTCTACACGATAGCCGCAGATGACGCCCTTAATAAGTTTTGCGTTAGGATTGATTTGTGGGGCTTCTTGAAAGAAAGTTTGATAATCGACTTTATTTTCTAATTGTTGTGCAAGTTGTTCTGGTGTGTAGCCTGTTAACCAACAAATAATTTCATCTACTTCTGCTTGGGTGCGGTTTTTGCGCTCAGCTTTTTGAACAAGTAGAGGATAGACACTTGCAAAATTCATCTTATAGACACGTTCCATATTTTTAGCCATTTATGCGTCCTCCTATTTGACTACGCTATATTCATCAATTGTCTTGCCATTTTCATCTTTTAAGACTAGCCAGCTGTTCGTTCCAGCAAAGTATAGAAAATGTCCGATTTCATTGACGCTTTTTAAGATGATATCCTCAGTTGTGACATTATCCTTGATTTTATCTGCTTGTTCTTGACGTAAGGTTAAAGCGAATCGCGCACCAAATCCAAGAGAACCATCTTTATTTAAAGGCGCTTCAGGCACTAATGTCGCACCAGCTAGAATCCGAAATTCATTGCGTTTTTGCCAATAGATAGTGGCTTTGCTGTTAAAATCATCGACATAAAAGGGAATCGTTGCAAATTCTTTTTTAAAACGATGTTGCGCTTTTTGTCCGGGACGTTTTGGTTTGCCATCGAATTGAATATTGAAAGGTAATAGGATTGCTGCGATTTGATGAATGATAGGTAGATAGTCCTTTTGATAATGATTAGGGATTGCATATTCACCTTTAAAATATTCATTTGCAAATAAGTTTCGTAAAATAGGTAGTTCTACTTCTTGAACATCGATGACAAGACTTTGTAGCATTTCTTCGGGGAGTGTTTCTGTAATGAGGCACCACTTTCCTTTCTTGTCAGTATAAAGTTGGATGCTTTCACGCTGTAATTGTGTAATTGCAGCGTGAAATTGAATTTGAATTTTTTGATCAAGTGTTTGTAATCGTGCGCTTTTTTCGTTAATTTGAACAGTTAATTCCATCGTTTCCTCCAGAAGCTCTTTTTCTTTCATTCTATCAATTTTGTACAAGAAATGCATGAAAATTGCCTAGAAAATTGCGATGAAAAGTTTGTGCGAATGTAAAGTGGATGCTGGTCGACTATCCGGTGTCATTTGATTCTAAAAGGGTGAAGATTTAGTTATTAAAGCGTGTATTTATATAATTTTTGTTGATATAGCAAGTTATTTAATTGTAAATGATAATATCGAAATAAGGGATAATTTTTGATTTAATACGACAAAAATGGTATATTTATTGTTAAAGGGAATATAGGAAAAATTAATTTTACATGTTATATTTTGGAGGGAAAAGAATGTATACACATCGTACATTATTAAAGTATTTAGTGGGCGCATCTTTATTGACTACCCCAGTGATTTTGACCAATACACAAACAGTTTACGCTAATGACTTAGGATACACCGTCATTCAAGCAACACCGGAAACTAGTTTTAAGATGGCAATAGAAGGGGAATATTTTCCTGTAAATGTTCAAGAAATACTGAACTACATTAACCAAGAGCGTAAAGAAGCTACGAATTATGGCTATTTTGGTTATAAAAAAGAGCAATACAATCCATTGAAATGGAATACACAGCTTGAAAAACTTGCCCGTGCACGAGCAATTGAAGCTAGTTTATATCCAATTCATTCGCGTACCAGTGGTGAGAATCCGAGTGCTAAGACTTTTGGGGAGAACTTGGCTTGGTACAACACCAACACCATGGATAATATTAAATTGCTGATGAGTGAGAAGAAGTATTATTTAAAAAACAAAAGGACCATTTTCAAAGATATGATGAAAGTGCCTGCGTCAGAGATGGAAAAGATTGGTCATTATTATGCTTTTGTCAATCCGGCAAATAAATATGTCGCAGCGGCCACTTTCCAAATGGATATTCATTCAGGAATTACGCCTAACATCGTGGTGGATCCAGATAATCCACAGGCGGACTTAACCCAAAAGAAAAACTATGGTGTGACAGCGGTTAGTTTTGCGAGCAATAATCATTATGGAACCGATGAAACCCCACTATCACCAATTGATGGTAAAGAAGCAACATATGATGTTTTGATTTCTTCAGCAAGCATGATGGAATTGCGTGGGATTGAAGTTTGGTGGCCACAAGAGGAGTTAACTACGGGCAATGCTTATCAAATTAAGGCCAAAGCAACAACTTACTATAATGATCATGGAGCGATTGCAGTCGGAAATGCGCCAATTGTAGAGGGAAATTGGCAATCAAACAACCCTAACGTACTATCTGTAGACCGCGATGGTGTCGTTAAGGCGTTAAGCGATGGAGAAGCTACGATTACTTTTTCAGTGAAATATGCTAAAAATATGACGGCTAGTAAGAAATTCACAGTAAAAGGTGGCAAAGTGACTGAAGTGACGACCTCTCCGCTTGCACCGACTAGCGAGGGTGTCAAATATGGCGAGGCAATTGATCGAGCAGTTGACTTGGCCCCTACCCAGCTTGTTGACCGTAACCAAAGTGCTGTGCTAGTAATGGTAAAGCTACGTAAAAAGTTCGACCAGTTACCAGAATTAGTTGCATATAAATGGAACGGACTTCCTTTGTCTGAAGATTTTAAAATGGAACTTCAAAAATGGCAATTAAATCCTGAAGCATCAAAGAAAATGGAAGAAGTCTATCGTTTTGCAGAGTATATCAATGCTTCATTTGCGAATATTAACAAGCAAGATCAGTTGTCTTCAGAAGAACAAGCTGCATTGAAAAAAGAAATCGTGGATATCTATGTGAATAAAGTGAAAAACAATGACAAACCTGATTACAATGCATTAAATGAAGAAGTTCGTCAAGTAATGAAGAAAGCGGAAGTGCAAAATTTCCAAAAAGCAGATGCAGCAGAACTTGAGAAACAAAGACCAGAATTATTAGCAACTTTAGAGGCAAATAGTATTTTGAATGCAGAGGAGAAGGCGGCATTCAGACAAAAAATAGAGCAAGCAACTAGTACGAGCGAATTATTGAGCATTAATGAAGAAATGCAAAAAGCAATCAATCAGAAAGTTTCACAAGATGATTGGTTACAAAAGCAAGTTGCAGCCAAACAAACTTTGGCTAGTCTATCTCACTTAACATCTCAAGATCGTCAGCAATTAGAAAAAGAGATTGATCTAGCGAAAGATGAAGCGACTTTACAAGCAATATTAACACGAGCGAACGAATTAGAAGAAAATTATAAAAATCAAGAAGCTGAGTTTGATCGTGCAAAACAAGAAGCAATTGCTAAAATTCAAGCGATGATAGATTTATTTGCAACAGCGAAAAGTCAAGCCCTTGAAAAAATTGGTCAAGCACGGACTATTGACGAACTTCATGTAGTTTTAGATGATACCCTTCAAATAAATAAGGAACATAAAAATCAAAGAATAGAAGCGATGCAAAACGTTCAAGTGTTACCATATTTGAGTGAGCAATCGAAGCAGGGCTATCTGGAACAAATCAAGAATGCACCATCTAAAGAAGAAGTTGATTCAGTCGTTACAAATGCATCCATGGAATATATTCAAAATCTCTCGAAGTGGAATGCAGCAAGGAGTGAAATCGAGAATCTCAATGAGTTGACGAGTGCTGAGCGGAATACTTTTCTGAATGAAATCAGTCGCACACAAGATGTAGACCAATTGGCAGAAATTGTCCAACGTGCGAAAAATCTAGCTAATGAACGTGCAAATACACAGCAAGATTTAGCAACAGCAAAACAAAATGCCAAAGATGCACTAGCTAAATTAACGGAACTTACAGATGGACAAAAAACGCAGTATCAAAATCAGATCGACCAAGCAACGAGCAAAGAAGCCGTTGCCGCAATCGTGAAACAAGCGCAAGAAGAAAATGCGAAACGCTTAGCCGAAGAAGAAGCATCACAAGCAGAGTTAGCTAAAGCCAAAGAAGCAGCTAAAGCAACGATTACTGGTCTAGCAAGCTTACCAGAAACAAGTAAAGCAGAATATGCTGGACAGATCGACCAAGCAACAACCAAAGAAGCAGTTGCCGCAATCGCGAAACAAGCGCAAGATGAAAATGCGAAACGCTTAGCTGAAGAAGAAGCATCACAAGCAGAGTTAGCTAAATCCAAAGCAGCGGCTAAAGCAACAATCACTGGTCTAGCAAGTTTACCAGAAGCAAGTAAAGCAGAATATGCTGGACAAATTGACCAAGCAACAAGCAAAGAAGCCATTGCCGCAATCGTGAAAAAAGCACAAGAGG